>VOFG01002153.1_pt1 | contig 122545 bp, 194 predicted proteins | sample 5384171 | NCBI WGS metagenome assembly VOFG01 (sample SAMN12384726, study PRJNA508395) | human gut metagenome | isolation source: healthy gut F | host: Homo sapiens
AACCGATTCGCGCTAAATTGGCTATCACTAATATCAACCGCGTTGTAGGTACCTTGGTTGGTTCTGAGGTGACTCGTCGTTATGGTGAAAGCGGCTTGCCAGACAATACAATCAAGTTGAATTTTGAAGGCTCTGCAGGCCAATCCTTTGGTGCTTTCATCCCTAAAGGCATGACCTTAGAACTCGAAGGGGATGCAAATGATTACCTCGGTAAAGGCTTGTCCGGCGGTACCATAACGTTATTACCCACCTAAGAAATCTATCTTTGAAGCTGACGAAAACATCCTTATCGGTAACGTTGCCTTCTATGGTGCAACCTCTGGTACATCCTACATCAACGGGTGTAGCTGGTGAACGTTTCGCCGTTCGTAACAGTGGTATTACTGCCGTTGTGGAAGGCGTTGGCGACCATGGCTGTGAATACATGACTGGTGGTGAAGTGCTCGTACTCGGTAAAATCGGCCGTAACTTCGGAGCAGGTATGTCCGGTGGCTATGCGTACATCCTCGATTGCGATGAACGCTATGTAAATCCAGGTCTCGTAGAACTACGTCCTGCCAATAATGATGACCTTAAACGCATTAAAGAACTAGTAGAACAACATGTATTGCATACTAACTCCGCTAAAAGGCCGTCACATTTTTAGAAAACTGGAATAACTTTGTAAACAGATTTACAAAAGGTTGTGCCTGTAGCCTATGAAGAAATGCAAAGCTGCTATTGAACGCTTCAAAGAACAAGGCTTATCCTTAGAGGAAGCACAATTAGCTGCATTTAAAGAGAAATATGCAAAATAATTTTTAATTTGATTGAATATCGTTTGGATCGGATATATGAAGAGCCTCTATAGCTTTGACTATAGAGGCTTTTTCATGTATAATATTTGTATTGCAATATTGGATCATGGCAGTTCTCGGGCCTGTGCAATGGGGGCCTGTGCAATGAATCGTGTCAGGACTGAGAGGTAGCAAAGCACTAAGCGGTAACCTTCATGTGCCACGGGGAACCCGGGGGCTGTCGTGATCGAATATTGCAAGGCGGCCTGTGGAGTTTTTTTTTTAATTTAGGAATGTGATATTGATGGGCTCAAATGACTAGTATGAATTACTGATCTACAAAGTTTATAAAAAAACTCTTTATGTAAAATTGAGTCAGATTTTCTTGAATATGGTATAATAAAGTATTGTAAGTTTCGGAAAAAGGGGTGTTCTAATGGCATATATTGCGCTATATCGTAAGTATCGTCCCGCAGACATTTACCGATGTAGTTGGTCAGCATCAGGTGTCTGATACGTTGATGCGTGCTATCCGGGAGGATAAGGTAGCTCATGCCTATTTATTTGCCGGTCCTCGGGGGACTGGTAAGACGAGTATGGCGAAGATTTTTGCGCGCGCTATTAACTGTGAGCAGGGCCCAACGGATCACCCTTGTAATGAGTGTAGTGCTTGTAAATCGATTTTGAGTGGACAGTCCATGGACGTCCTTGAAATCGACGCCGCATCAAATCGCGGTATCGATGAGGTTCGTGCTCTTCGTGAAAGCGTCAAATTTATGCCTGTTGAGGGGCGTAAAAAGGTGTTCATCATCGATGAAGCCCACATGCTCACTACAGAGGCGTGGAATGCGCTTTTTAAAAACCATAGAAGAACCTCCTGCTCATGTGATGTTTATCTTTGCCACTACAGAAATTGAAAAATTGCCTGTTACTATCGTGTCTCGTTGTCAGCGTTACACTTTTAGACGCATTACTTCTGATGACATCGCACAACGGTTATCTTACGTAGCAGAAAAAGAAGGCTTTGGTCTTGATTCTGCGGCGGCTCAGCTCATCGCTGTTCATGCAGATGGTGGTTTGCGTGATGCCTTGAGTATTCTAGACCAATGTGCAGGTATGGCAACGGGCTCTATTACACCGCAAGTGGTGGAAGAGTTAATCGGTCTCGTAAGTAAGAAATGGATTATTCATTTCTAAATGCTTTGCGCAACGGCGATGGCCCTAAAGTATTATCCTACGTTCACGATGCATTGGCGGAAGGTCGTGATGCGACGCAGATTATGGAAGCCCCTCATTCAACATGTGCGTGCCTTGCTCGTTGGTAAGGTGGCTCCTGATGCGGATGAGCTCAAGGTATACGATGCCTTTAAGGATGAGTTTCTAGCTCAGGCCAATAGCGTTGATTTCAATGAACTTAATCAATATGTGCGTAGTGTACAATCTATCATGAATGATGCGAAACAAGTGGATAATCCACGAACCATCATTGAAATGGGTCTACTCGTGCTGTGCTAAATTAGGCTCTGTTGATGAAAGCTTAGAAGACCGTGTACATGCTCTAGAAAGTACTGAGCGATCTGAACGAAATGATTTATTGAACCGCATGGCTCAATTGGAACAACGAGGCCCAGCGGCTCCTACACCAGCTTATGGTGCTAATGCATTTGGTCCACCTAGCGGCTATGCGAACAGCTTTGTTCCTGTAGATAATGCTGCTGTACAGAATTCTTCCATGAGTAGTATTCAAAAATACTGCTGATTGGCACTGTGCCACCTCCAAGCAGCGTAGGCATGACACCACCGCCTGCGAATGTGGGTATGACTCCACCGACTGCGAGTGTAGGCATGACTCCACCACCGATGGGAGCACCAGGTAGTACACCGCCTCCGATGAATGGAGTGGGTATGGCTCCGCCACCAATGGGCGGCGTTGGCATGGTGCCACCGCCAAACAGTGGGGATACGGCCTCCCGAAAAACCTACAAAAAACCAAGCTAAAGGTCGCGGTAAAAAGGCATTAGTACACAGGCCATCATTAGTGACCAAATCTTGTCTGCTCAAGAGTATCGCAATGTACAATCCAATGTGATTAAATACTTGAAGGATAGCAATCGCAATATGACCTCTACCGTTATCGGTCAAGGTCAACTGGTATACGTAGACCAAAGCAAGGCGGTCATGGCCTTTAAAAATACATTGCATCTCAATGTGATGACCAATGAAGTGAATTTGGCGGAAGCGGTTGATGCTTTCACCTATACACTGGGCTATGCAGTACACGTAGAAATCGTGGATGCCCTCACGCAAGTTTATAAAGACTATAAAAAAGGCTGCTGGCACCACACAACGCCAAGTAAAAGCACCCCAACGACCACAAGAACCGATGGTTGACGTAAAGACGACCTCTGGTGGGCAACCGACACAAATGGATTTAACCAATGATCCTCAAGAGAGTAAGCCTGATTCTGCAGCCGTGGACGCGGCTAAGGCTGCGGCTATGGCATTCTTAGCTAAGAAAACCGGCGGTGCTGTTGCAAATACAGCAGTTAGTGATAGTGCGAATACGACTACAATAACTGCATCAGAAACTGCAGTAGGAGCTGATGTAGAAACAGAGCCAGCATTCGGTGGTGATGTGCCGATTACAACTTTTGATGGCAGTCCATCTAATCAGGTCCCTGATGGTGAGATTCCTATTGAGTCTCTAGCGGGTTCTATTGAAGGGGATGATATTCCAGTTCATTCCTTTGATGATGTGCCTATAGATGATATGGAGGATTCTTATGTATCATCCTTAGATGATATGCCGCCACATCCATTAGATAGTGTGACTGTTATCAGCGAGGATGGTGAAGTGTTAGAGCGCCCTATGGATAGCGGTGCACATATCGAGGTTGAAGCTGTCCCAAAGTCTGATGGGGACGGAACCTCATGAGGAAACCCCGCATCAAAGTGATGACAATGATATGCTTTCATCAGCACCTATTGAAGTAGAGGCTATCGATAGTGTTACGGTGGCTCGAGAATACGCTTGGGATCAGAGCATATGACAGAAGAGGAACGAAACAATCCTCTCTTGGCGGAAACATTAGAAAAATTATCTGAAGACCATGACATCATAGTCGAGGTTATCGAAGAATAGATAAAAAGTAATTGTTATATAATAACCTTTGGCCTTAGGGCTATTAGGTGACACATATGTTATAAATCTATGTCATATAGTATTAATGATGTGGACTTAGAATGTTAGTATAGGACGATGTCTTAAAAGGAGGAAATACAATGTTTGGTAAAGGTATGGGCAATATGGCTGGCATGATGAAAAAGTTCAAAAAATGCAAGAAGACATGAAGAAAAATGCAAGAAGAGTTAAAAACTCGTACTGTAGAAGCTTCCGTAGGTGGCGGTGCTGTAACCGTTGTGATGAATGGTGAAAAAATCATCGAATCTTTGAAATTGAATCCTACAGCTGTTGATCCTGAAGATGTAGAAATGTTAGAGGATTTGGTAATGGCTGCGGTAAACGAAGCTAGCAAAAAAGTAGACGACCTCTTGGCTCAAGAAATGGGCAAAGTGACTGGTGGTCTAAACTTGCCAACAGGTTTATTCTAAATGACAAACGCTTTAGAACGGCTCGTAGAACAGCTGCGCCGCTTGCCTGGCATCGGCTCCAAGTCGGCTAGGCACGCTTGGCTTATCATTTGGTAGAAATGCCGAAGGAAGAGGTAGACCGCCTTGGTGGAAACTATCGTAGAAGCGAAGGGGGCTACAAGCGCACTGTTCTATTTGCTTTAACTTATCAGCTCAAGATCCTTGCGAATTCTGTAGCAATCCAAATCGCGATCAAACGACGATTATGGTTGTTGAAACATCTCGCGATGTCATTGCTATCGAGCGCAGTGGTGATTATAAGGGCTTGTATCATGTATTGGCAGGTGCTTTGTCCCCTATGGAGGGTATTGGTGCTGACGATATTCGCGTAAAAGAATTGATTGCACGCCTTCGCGATGGCGTTGTACAAGAGGTTATCCTCGCGACAGATCCGGATGTCGAAGGGAAGCAACAGCTCTGTATTTGGCGCGCTTATTATTAAGTCCAAGTGGCATCAAGGTAACGCGCATTGCCCGCGGTGTTCCTGTGGGGGCGATATCGAATATGCCGATGAATTAACGCTAGGCGGTGCCGTAGTGAACCGTCAAGAAATGAAAGGATAATAGTATGGGAGCTTTATTAGCATCACCGATTATATCGGCGGTTATTTCCATTGCTGTAGCCTACATTGCTTTCAAGGTAGCATTTTTCACCATTAAAACGGGTGGCTATGAATGTTGGATTGGTGGTTAACCTACTGGGTATGTGTTAATGTACTTGAGATTCCAATGGATATTGGAGTGGGTATTTGGGCATTAACAGCAATTTTAGGCCCTATTCCTATGGTCTTAGCTGCTATATATTACGGCATTAAATAACAGGAGGTTTTATGCTTATCAATCGTGAACAACAACGCGTTATTGATGAAGTGGAACAGAATATCCTCTTGTTAGCGTCCGCTGGGACGGGAAAAACGAATACACTTGCTTATCGGGTGGCTCATCTCATCGAGGGTGGCTATGCGAAGGCGGAGAATATCTTGTGCATGACCTTTACGAACAAGGCCGCAAACGAGATGAAAGACCGCATTCAATCGCTCGTAGGCAGTCCTGCAAAGGCTGTGGAGGTTAGTACATTCCACAGCTTTTGCTTTTCATTCTCCAACAAGAGGGAAAGCGCAACGAAAGCTTGTATACGGATGTGACCATTTTGACGAAAGGACTGCAAGGAACTATCTGAACCGTATCGTCCTGGTAAATTGCGAGAAATGTCCTTTGCTAATGTTATCGCTATGGTGAAAGAATATCGTTCCTTATATGGCTTTTATTCTGATGATCTCGTAGGGGATTACAACGGACAATCGAACGCTTACAAAAGGAACAGCGCGAAGCCATTGAAGCAGCTCTTCTCTAGCTTTGGCAATGTCCTCTATAGTGAACTCCATGATTTCTTGAACCATGGTCATGAATGGATTGCTGCGTATGATGAAAGCTTAGCTTCTGTGCATGGTCTAGATTTTACAGACCTCATCTGCGGTGTTCATCGCCTATTCCAAGACCCTGTAGTTCGTGAACGCTGGCGCAGTCGTTACAGCTATATCTCTGTAGATGAAATGCAAGATACAGGCGTACTAGAGTACAAGGTTCTAGAAATGCTGTGGGAAGGTAATCACGTGCTTTTATGTGGTGACTATTTCCAAACCATATACGAATGGCGTGGCTCCGATCCGTTCCGCTTGCTTAAGCAATTTGATGCGGATTTCAAGCCTTGAAAATCATCTTTTATGAAAACTATCGCTCTAATTGGACGCTTTTACGATGGCTTTCAAAACCTTGCAAAATATGTTCCCTGACCTAGTTGGGTCTATCTACACTGAATTGCCTCGTGCCAATAGTGAAAGCAAGGGTAAACCTGTTCTCATTAAAGGCTGTAAAAATAGTTATCTTGAGGGGTCGATATATCTACGAATCCATCTGCGCATTACCAAAGGATGCTAATATCGGCGTTCTTGTGAGGGATAATAAAAAGGCACAGCAGTTAAGTGATTCTTTTGAACGTCTTAACGGCGAACGACCTGAAGAGGAACGCCGTCACTTCATGATTATCGACGAGTTTAAATTCTTTAGACGTCAAGAAATTAAAGACGTTATGGCCTACTTCAAGTTGTTGATGAATCCTAATGATTCTGTCAGTGCGAAGCGCATTATCAAGCGATATGTTGCTGGTATTGGTGACGCTCGTATCGCTTTGATTGAAAGCCCTGAGACGCGCCAAGTAGGTTTAAAATTGACGGACTTCATGGATATGCCTATCTTTGAGGCGGAGCCTTATGCAAAAGCTTGTCAGTGGATTAGAACAGCACGAAGTAGTTGTTTATGACGTGGAGAGCACCGGTACAGATACGGCTCAAGACCATATCATTCAAATTGCGGCTATCCGCATCGATGAACATGGACAGGTCTTAGAGCCTTTTGAACGCTTTATCAATCCTGGTGTACCTGTTGGTCAATCCGAAGAGGTACACGGCTTCTCCGATGCGTATTTACAAGAGCACGGCGAAGAGCCAGCTATAGTGTTACAAGCCTTTAAGGAATTTTCTAAGAATGCTATTATTGTAGGTCACAATGTAAACTATGATGTGACCATCTTTACGAATGAATTGGCGCGTCATAACTTAGGCAATCCTGAGTTCAAGGCTATTTACGATACCCTCGATATTTACCGTCGTTTCTATCCTAATTTACCAAATCATAAATTGGGTTTCCTAGCATCTAAGTTCCCTATACACCATGAGCCAACACATAATGCAATGGATGATATCTTGGCCACTGCACAGCTTTTAATTTATGCGGTGAAAGAAAAAATCGTACCGACCACAACGGGTCGCATGGTAGCTATAAATAAATATAAGGCAGCTTTCACGGATATCGCCTCTCAAATGGCGACGTTGCGTAGAAAAGCCTATACGGAGATGCCAACGAAATTATTGGCGTATATCATGAACCAAATGGGGTTCTAGAATACTATAAATCTCATGGAGAAGCGGCTAAAGGTAGAGCATATACGCGATTTATATCGCATCATGGAAAAATTAGATGCGGCTTATGAAGGGCCAGCAGGTTTAGCGCGGTTAAATCAAATCTTACAGATGGCAGCTCTTACGGCGGGCGAGCCTGCACAACAGGTGCGAAACGAAGACCGCATTCCTATCATTACCATTCACCAAGCGAAGGGCAGCGAGTTTGACCATGTATTCTTGGCCGGGCTAAATGAAGGAACTTTCCCGAGTCCCTTTGCCATTTCAGAAGGTCGTGAAGACGAGGAAAAGCGTTTGTTCTATGTGGCATCACGCGACCTAAACAAGAATTGACCATTACCTTTGAACAGACGAATATACGAGGTAGGGCAGTTCAACCAAGTTCGCTACTCAACTATATGCCACGAGATCCTGAACTCGTAGAAAGGAGATACTAATGGCGCGAAAAACACATCGCTCCGATGATATTCTGTGGACTGTGACAGCTGTAGATATAGAAGCTGTACTTAGCAAGAAAAAATGCAAGACAAAAGCTAATAATAATGGTCAAGATATATCAAGTAAAAATCGAGATATATCGAGTAGCAATCAAGACATATCAAGTGGTGATTCTGAGCATATTGAGAAATATGTGATATTTCACTTGGTGAAGTGTTAGATACTAGATATCCTAGAAAGTCCTTAGTTAAACTCTTTTGAAGAGAAATTAATCCACATTAATGGGCATAAGGCTACACCAAAGGATGCAATCTCCGTAGACGATGAGATCTGGATTGCTATGGCTAAAGAGAAGATTGACCACGATCCAATTGAAATGGACTTATCCGTTCTGTACGAAGACGAGGATCTTTTATTGTGGATAAGCCAAGTGGTGTGACGGTGAACTCTAAAAGATCAACTATCTCTTGCCAATGGTGTGGCGCACTATTTTAAAGAACATGGTATCAAGCGAAAGGTACGTTTCTTGAACCGTTTAGATCGAGATACGACGGGCTGTATTGTCATTGCAAAAGCGGTCTAGCTCAAAGTCTTTATCAACAACAAATGGATGATAACACCTTTGAAAAGTGGTATATGGCTACTGTGGAGAAGGCATTGTAGAAGCTGATGAGGGATACTTTAGTATTCCCTATGGAACGCAGTGCTTATGGGATTCATTACGAAGTGAATCCTAAAGGGCAAAGAGACTCGCACAGATTTTTCCGTCCTATGTAGACATTCTTCGCAGGCTGTGGATAACTCTGTGAATAAGTCTAAAAATTCTGTGGATATAGCACAAAAAATGTGGATATAAACTTAGGAGATGTTGATAAAAGTAGTCAAAATGTGGACAAAACTGTGTATAAGTCCAATAAATGTGGATATTCAAAGGTTTTAGTTCGTTTGTACACAGGAAAACACATCAAATTCGAGTAGCTTTCAGTCATATAGGGCACCCTCTTGTAGGAGATATCTTATACGGTGCACAACCTACGGGACAGCCATTCCAATTACGGGCTCAAAAGGTAGTATTTACACATATTCGCACAGGCGAGCGTATTATTGGTTACGGCATAATCTGATTTCCTTAAATCATTACGGGAGCCATAAATACTGGTTTGATATAGGTTTGTACTATATATTGTGAAGTCACAACACATCAAATATCTAATTGAGAAATGAGAATTATTGATAATTCAGTAAAATCAATAAGTTTAAAAATATTTTTCAAGAAAAATAATGACAAATGATAATCAATAAGCTATAATAGTATTATAAGTAAATCGATATAGTTCTATTTACAAACTATAAATCAGAATGTAAGAGGTGTAGTATGATTTTACAAGATAATGGTGCAGCACGTAATGGGGGGATTACGCTTGCCAGTATAAAAGGCATTATAGGTAATGTCGTTCTCGTTATTTTAAAATGATTGTGGGCCTTGCGTCTAATTCTATCGCCATAATCCTTGATGCAGTAAATAACTTAACAGATGTTCTTTCGTCGGTGTTAACGATTGTCGGTACGAAACTGGCTGCAAAAGGGGCCGATAAGGAACATCCATTTGGACATGGTCGTATAGAATATATGACTACTATGGCCATAGCTTTCATCATTCTCGGTGCTGGCATTGGTTCCCTTTTAAGGAATCTGTGGAAAAAATTCTTCACCCAGAGGTATCCACCTTTGATATTCCAGGCCTTGTTATCATCGCTGTTGCCATCGTGGTGAAAATAGTAATGGGCCGTTACATCAAGTCACAAGGTGAAAAATATAAATCCGATGCACTCGTAGCATCTGGTATTGATGCCTTTTTGATGCGGTGATTACCTTTGCTACATTGGTATCTGCAGGCTTAGTATTTTTCTTTTAACTTTGATATTCAAGGTTATGTGGGCGCTGTTATTTCTGTTTTGATTTTAAAAGCGGCGTATGATATTTTACGTGAAATGTATAATCATTTGCTTGGTGTTCGAGCAGATGATAATTTAATCCGAAATATTAAAGAAACTATCGCACAGCATCCGAATGTGGGTGGTGTATATGACTTGGTATTAAATAGCTATGGTCCGGGAGAAACAATTGGTTCCGTTCATATTTCTGTACCAGATACGATGACAATGGCAGAAGTTCATCCATTAACAAAGGGCATTGCGGTTCATCTTTATAAAAAAGTTTGGCATCAATATGACTGTTGGTGTATATGCTGAAAAACAAACCAAGCGTAGAAGTTCTTGAAATTAAAAAAGCGCTTGATCAAGTTATTAGTTTATATACACATGTAGTACAAGTACATGCTTTCTACGTACGAGAAGATAAAAAGATTATCTATTATGATATTATCTTTTAACTTTGACGAAGAAGATCCACATGGTACATTAGAAAAGATTAAGGCGGAACTTCAAACCGTTATCCAGATTATACACAATTTGCTATTGTGGATACGGATTTTAGCAACTAATTTAGTAAATTATAATTTGTGTTGATAAATTCTCTAAGGAGAGATGGAATGAATGAAAAAATTGCTCTTACCGGATTAGCTGTAATGGCGGTTGTTGGTATGTTCGCGGTTCAGCCTGCAGATGCAAAAAAGGTAGAACAAGATCCAGTAGTGGCACCTATTGATATGCCTATGAATGATGAAATTCAACAGGTTAATGGTGTGTCTAAATCAACAAATAAAGAAACACGACGTTTGTCTAATAATTTAGCAGAAGCTACAAAAGTGATGATTAAAAAGAATTGGAAGACCATTTATATTAAAGCTGTTCCTACGGGAGATAAGGATGCTGTACGCTTTTATTACAAAGATAATAGAGGTCAAGTATACAATGGCCAAGTCATTAGAAATACAGGTCTATCCAAGGGTAAATATATGGCCGGTTCTTTACATCAAACAGAGGCCTTGCAAGAATTAGTTAATCACTTGCAACAGAATGATCAAGAAGTACCATCCTCTATTGATATCATAATCACTCAAGAAGGCTATCGCATTAAGACTATCTTTAATTACAATGAAGATACAAGTAACTTACCAGCATATCTACAACAATATGAACAACAAAACTTCCCGTCAATGAAGTAAAGAAAAGCTCGTGCATAGCACGAGCTTTTTGTTAGATTACGTAATCATCGGAATCGACTTTTTAGGTTTTTTGTAAAGTTCTTTTACGCCTGCCATTTCGATGAGTGCTTCCCCAAGGGCATCTTCATCGTCCGTGTTAAGCATGGAGTAGAAGGCCCAAAGAATAATAAACCAAATTGGTGTGAACAAGAGGGCAATTCGCGTATCTTCGTTTAAGGCTAGAATGGCTAAAACGAAAACGAAGAACGCGAGGATAACGTAATTCATTACTGGGTATAGAGGCATTTTAAATTTAGACTGTGCCACTACATCAGGATTTTTTTTTGCGATATTTGAGATGGCAAATAACCATCATGGCCCAAATAAAGATAAAGCAGAACGTAGAGATTGATGTAATCATAACGAATACTGCTTCAGGCATTACGTAGTTGAGTACAACCGTAATCAATAATACGGCTGCCGAGAAAATCGTTGCTTGGTATGGCACACTGCTGTGAGTCAAGCGGCGCATCGAACTCGGGGCGTGACCGCGTTTTGCCAAGGCGTAAATCATACGACCAGTACTGAAGATACCGGAGTTTGTAGCAGATGCTGCAGAGGTAAGAACAACGAAGTTTACGATACCTGCAGCTGGCTGTAATACCAACGGCGGTAAATACAGCCACAAATGGACTTGCAAAGCAGGGTTAACGGCAGTCCAAGGGTAAATACTCATGATGATGGCTAAAGAGCCTACATAGAATAAAATAATACGCAATGGAATATTGTTTATGGCCATTGGAATAACCTTTTCAGGATCTTCTGTTTCGCCAGCCGTTAAACCTACGAGTTCTATGCCTGTGAAAGCAAATACAACCATTTGGAATGATAGGATAAAGCCCATCGTTCCATTCGGAAACCATCCTCCGTAATTCCACATATTACTAAAGGCGGCGACGCCAGCATCTGTAGTAAAACCAGTAACAATCATGATGATACCGATGATGATAAGAGAGATGATAGCGATCACCTTAATCAAGGCAAACCAGAATTCCATTTCGCCGAAATGTTTTACAGCTGTCAAGTTCATTAACAACAAGACGATTAAAACAAGTAAGGCGGGTATCCATTGGGGTAGCCACGGTATCCAGTACTGCATGTAGAGGCCTACGGTGTTAAGTCTGCCATGGCTAGTGAAAGCCAGCAAAACCAGTATGTCCATCCCGTGATAAATGCTGCTCGATCCCCTAAGTAATCTTCTACAAAGTCGATAAAAGAGTGGTGGTTTAGGTTAGATAACAGTAATTCGCCTAGTGCTCTCATAATAAAGAAGCAAATAACACCTGTTATTAGGTAGGCGAATATAATGGATGGACCAGCCAAGTGAATGGCGCGACCGGAGCCTAAGAATAAACCTGTACCAATAGCACCGCCGATGGCGAGCAACTGTACATGCCTGTTCTTAAGACCCCGTTTTAACTGATGCGTATCAGACATAATAAAGACCTCTTTTCTACAAACTATCTATAAACATAAAAGCCATGGATAACCATAACTTTCATAATCTATAGAATCTTTAAAACTATTTTTTTATAATACAGTATCTATTCTAAAAAGTCAAATGTATTTTTACAGTAGACAAAAGATGATATGATTTTCTGATAGAGTATATCCTTATATTGATAAAAGCAAAGAATATTCTTTTTTTATGAAGTTTATTGACGAATAATATAAAATAATTTATAATAAGTATACTTATAATAAAATAAAAAGGAGGATATAAAATGGAATTTAGTTTTAGTTTGAAAATAAAAGCAACAAAAAGAAGCTGTGTGGGACGTATTATGCGAATATCGAAAAATGGTATGACTGGGAAGAGGATCTAAAAAATATTACATTAAACGGTAAATTTGAGACCGGTTCATGTGGTACAATGGAGCTTGAAGGCATACCACCTATGGAATATCAACTTACTCTTGTAAAACCTTTTGAAGAGTTTTGGGATAAGACTGAAACTCCATTTGGAGCTATACTTTTCGGACATCAAATAATTGATAATCATGATGGAAGTGTAAATGTAAAACATACTGTAAGCTTAGAAAGTGAAGATAAGCAACATTTGGAATTTTTAAGTCAAGTTTTTTCAGATGTTCCCCAATCTATATTTATTCTAAAAAACTGTTTAGAAAGATAAGGTGATTGCTGTTTGTTTACATCAAAATATAAAGACAATTCAGAAAAATCAACAGGATTATTGTTCATGAGGGTGTACAATAAATGGCATTTTACTATAAAACAAACGTTAAAAAGAGTTGAACTTAACACATCATCAATTTGTTGTTTTAGCGTCTCTTTCTTATCTATCACAACATGATAACGAAGTTACTCAAGTTATGATTTCAAAACTTTCAGGGATAGATGTTATGACGGTATCTCAAATATTGAGTTTATTGGAAAAACGTGGTTTTGTAGAGCGAAAAGAGCACTCTAGAGATACACGTGCGAAAGCGGTTCTTTTTAAATGAAAAGGGCAGTGAAATATTACAAAAAGCAGTCCCATTAGTTGAAGAGATTGATGAAATTTTTTCGGAAAGCTGAATAGTGATGTGGCTCAATTTAAACATCTTCTTGGCAGATTACATGAAGCGTAAGGTGTATTAATTTTCCGATTCTTGTGGAGGCTATTATGAGACGTCAAGATCGTATGGTTACAAATATAGATGAAATTAAGGGCATTTTAAGTAGCACTCGCATCATTCACTTAGGTATGATGGATGGTGATTATCCTTACGTGGTACCTTTACATTTCGGTTATGAAATTGTAGATGATATACTCTACATCTATGTACATGGCTATCATGAGGGAAAGAAGTTTGACTTGATTAAAGCAAATCCTCATGTATTTATCGAAATTGACGGTAGTGATGAGGCTCTCGTTTCAGGTGGAGATATTCCTTGTAAATATAGTTCAGTTTATTCTAGTGTGATGGGACGAGGAGAGGCTACTTATTTAGAGAGCGTGTTGATGAAAAGGTTCATGGTTTACAAGTATTGATGAAGCATCAGACTGGTCGAGAATTTCCCTTTACTGATGCCATGGTAAACTCTGTGGGCGTCGTTCAAATTAAAGTTGTAGACTATACCGCAAAGAGACGAAGACAGCTTGAACAAGATATTATTATGCCTCCATTAACTAAATAATGACAAAACATCCTATTGAACTCTATTGTAATATAGCGTTTAGTAGGATGTTTTATTATGTATAACTAGTTAGCATTAAAGCAGCTAATGGCTCATAACTATACTTTCACAATAGGAAAGATAAAAGTTTTATGAAGTAGCTAGGGCAACAGAATCGGGCATGTTTTTGATATAAATAAGAAAATATATCATTATATGTGTAAAGTATATATCAATTTTTTATAAAAGGAGAGATCATGAAGAAGCTTCTATTTAAGTCCGTTTTGTCTGCTATGGCTGTAGGATTATTGTGTGCAGGATATGTTTCAGCTGATGTTGTTAATGATTCAATATCTACCGATAATGTTGGTGTTTCCGCTGCCGTTACATTTGATATGCCTAGAGTTCATCCTGATTCAGCAATCAAAGCATTACCAAGAAAGACTTTATTAGAGTGGCCTATGAAAACACAAGAAGGGGCTCGTAATTGAAAGGAATAGTAGAAACTGCACAGCAACTGCCGTATGAGGTCAAGGCGCCTAGTTATATACCTTATGGTTATCAGCTCTATACAGCGCGTCAAGATCGAAAATGATGTATTAGAGGTTGTATATTAAAAAAAGGTGTGACTATCTATCGGGATGGGAAAAAATATATAGATAGCATTATGGCCTATAGAATGGGATATTCCTTGGATACTGTGAGAGACACACCATATGTTCCATCTGAGTACGGCGATCTCGAATGGTCTAAATCAGGTGATTCTGGTGATGTTTATTTTACCGGTAATCCTGAAACACATATGGTTCAGCATTACGTGGGCGAAGGATGGCATGGCTTATTCTCTATTCTTCTTAGAACGGGTGAAAGAGGCTGATGCGGAATTCTATAAGGACCATGTGGTACCGTTGAAAGTATTGATAGCTCTCGTTATGAACTAGTTGGTAACTATCCGACAACACCGATTAAACCTAAAACAATTGAAGAAATAAAAAGAGGAACATGTAGTGCCTATGAAAGCATAGACTGGTGTGATTTATTAATGGTACGTAATACTCTTGAAAGTCAGTGATCTGAGTTAAAAAATGTAATAGATAAATGATTACTTTGGTAATATATACTTATAAATATCTAAATTTAGAGAGAGCAGAAATTATGAGATTGAAAATAACAAAATCATTATTAGCAATGGGAATACTAGCTGCTGTGTTAGGCAGCTTTGGAGTACAATCAGTTAGTGCGTTATCCCCTTTAGTGGATGAAAATGGAAATACTGTTACCACTGACACAGTGGAAAAGAATAAAGAGCTAATGAATCGTTATCGGTGGTATGATCAAGTTGATAATGGTGATATAGTACAGCTTAATGTTGACGCCAGTACAAAATTATTTTGGATATGATTTACAGATTCCATCTTATATGCCTGAAGACTATGCAGTACGCGATGTAAAGTCAAGAGATCATGACGTATTAGAAATCGTATATACGGAAACGGGCCATAATGGGAATATGGTCAGAAATTAACCTTCTCTAATACAGATATTGTGTATCGTATGGGGTGGGCTATCGATACCGTAGTAAAGCCTATTTTGGAAAAGACAAAATACAATGCTGATGATGCCGTTAGCTTTACTACCCCTAATGGAATCTCTGTACATACGTTAGGCTCTAGCAACGATTCTGTTCAAATTGCTTATTGGGAAAAAGATAACAAAGTTTATATGCTCTACTTTGCTTCCTCAAGAAACCAAAACTATGTAAGCAAAATTGTAGATTCAGTAGGGTCGTTAAGTAATGTGGCTTCTGATGATACTAGATTACGTGGTGACCGAAATGATAAGCAAAATGTTAAAGGCAATAATGCGCAAAGTTTTAAACAAAATGGAGAACAAGATAGACCTTATTTTGAATCTATTGGGTTGCCATTGCGTACACATACGAATTCTGAGTGGCCTATACTTACGAATAAATCCATCGGCTTACCTAGCGGTGTAATGGATGCATCTCGTAAGCTGTCCTATAACGTATTTGTACCAAGTTACTTGCCTCTTGGCTATACATACTATGCTACACATTTTTATGATAATGATGTATTAGAAACTGTATATTGGAAGGAAGGTCAAGAATATCAAGAACGCAGCGGCCGTTGGGTAAATCATGTTATGGCCTTCCGCATGAGTTACTCTAAGGATACTGTATGGCCTAAAGAATATGTTCCAACGGAATACCATGACGTACAGTGGATTGACTCTACGCCAACCGGTGATGTGCAGTATACAGGTAATGTAGATAAGAGCTTAGTTCGCAGTATTACGTGGAGCAAAGATAACATGTCATATTTCTTGTTCTTTCAAGTGCCTGTGAAAGCATCTGAAGCAGAGTTTTATAAAGATCATGTAGTACCATTAAAAAAAATATTGATCCAAGTCGTACAGACTTAATCGGTGTAAAAACGATTCGTTAATACTAAACCCTAATAAGACTCTATAGTATGATTCGGTGATGCCATACGACGTTAGCGTTTAGTAAAAGAGTAACATAATAAAAAGAACCTATTTCCTAGATATTAGGGTAATATCTTTGGAGATAGGTTCTTTTTAGTGTATGTAATTTATATATATTTTGCTTTTAGGTATTAGTGATTTTATAGCTATCGAATATAAAGTAGCTTTCACTAATAGCATCATTATGGGTATATGTTAATTAGAAGAATACGTAACGGATGATAACGAGTACCGCCAATACGTACATAATCCAGTTAACTTCTTTTTGCACGGCCCGCAATAATTTTGAGTAGAGGGTATGCAATAAGACCTGCAGAGATACCGTTAGCGATGCTGTATGTGAACGGCATTAATACGATAACGAGGAATGCAGGAAGCCTTCTGTCCAATCATCGAAGTCAATATTGCGAATGGCACCTAACATGAGGGCACCTACGATGATAAGAACAGGAGATGTGGCTGCATTTGGAACCAAGGATACCAATGGAGCCAAGAATAAGCAAATTAAGAAAAGTACGCCTGTTGTGACAGCTGTTAAACCTGTACGGCCACCAGCCCCTACACCTGCCGCACTTTCAACGAAAAGCCGTAATTGTAGAAGTACCGAGCAATGCACCGGCACTAACACCGATAGCATCTACGGTCATGGCTTTACCAAGACCCTGGGAATTTACCAGATTTTGGATCCGCAATTTTCGCCTCTGTAGCAGTACCGATTAACGTACCCATAGAGTCGAACAATTCTACGAAGGTGAAGGAGAAGATAATCGTAATCAAGCCCATGTGGATCGCACTAGGAATATCTAATTGAAGAAATGCGGCTTTTGAGAAGTCAGGCACTGCCAATACTGTGAAGTTCTCAGGCATTGTGGAAAGGCCTGTCGCATAGAGATGATTGTTGTTACTAAAACGCCAATCAAGAGGGACCCTTGAATTTTGCGAGCCATCAATACAGCGGTAACGATGAGACTGAATAGGGCTAACAATGTTTCGCCACTGTGCAAGTTACCTAGTGTTAACAATGCTTCAGATGCTGGAGGTACTAGATTGCCATGTGTTTGTACAATTTGACCTAAGGAGTTTGGAGACAAACTAATGGAGATGGCCATCAAGCCGGATAACTTCAAACCGATGATAGAAATGAAAAGACCAATACCAACGGTAATGGCAATTTTCATGGAGGCTGGGATACCTTCAACGATCATTTGTCGTATTGATGTCAATGTTAATACGAGGAAAACGAGACCTGAAATGAATACCGCACCTAATGCTGTTTGCCAAGATACGCCCATACCGAGAACTACGGTAAAGGAGTAAAATGCCAAGAGGCCAACCCCTGGAGCGAGAGCAATTGGGTAGTTTACGAATAAACCCATAGCAATCGTCACAAGACCTCCACCTAAGGCTGTGGCAATGAGGACCGCATCCTTATCCATGCCTGCAAGACTAAGAATGTTTGGCGCCAAGAATAGGATGTACGCCATCGTGATAAACGTAGTGATACCTGCTAAAATTTCTGTTTTAACGGTTGTGCCACGCTCACTGAGTTGAAATAATTTATCTAACATTAGATAAAATCCTCCCTATATGAAATTAAAATCATACCTAAATAAAGATATTTCGATATATGTATAGTGTATCATATTTCCCACCATTTTTTGTATGAATTTGTGATATACTATTAATATATTATGAATGATATAGAGGTTAACTTATGAAAATATCTACAAAGGGGCGTTATGCCTTACGGATATTGGCGGATATTGCAGAACACGGGGTAGAAAAAATGTACCGATTCGTGAGATTGCAGAACGCCAAGGATTTTCCGATAAATATTTAGAGGGGATTGTATCTCGTTTATCCTCTGCGGGCCTTGTTAAAAGTGGACGTGGTAAATATGGAGGATATCGTTTGGTGAAATCTCCGGCTGAATACAATGTATATGAAATTTTATATGCCGCAGAGGACTCCATTGCTCTCGTGTCTTGTTTAGAAGATGATGTAGAACCGTGTCCTATGTTTAATGACTGCTTGACAGCTCCATTGTGGCAGTATTTACAAGATGAGTTCCGACATGTTATGGAACATGTTTCCTTGCAAGATGTAATGGATCACAAATTTCCTACGGAATAATTGATAGTCCGAAAACTTTAGTTTGAATGATCTTTGAGGATTACTACATTGTATACCTATATTTTAGGTATTTTTTTATGGAAAGAGTCGCGTTTCGTATGCGGCTCTTCTTTATATATGAAATTAAAATGTAATAACATCTTATGAATAGTAACATAGATTGAAATCTAAGTAGGACTGTAATTTAAATGGAACTGTAATTAAAAGTGATTTATGTGTATATTAGTTTATCTAAACGATTTTATGTGGAAGGGAGGGTACTATGAGTACAAGTGTATATGATGCTCGCGGTGGCATGCGCAACGTATGGATTATTACGGCTAGTATGACCGTGCTAGCCATATGTTACACAATGATAATTCCTTTTCTGCCTATATATCTGTTGGAACTCGGTGTTCCTAAGGATGATGTGGCACTTTGGTCTGGTCTTGTCTTTGGTATTACCTTCCTTATTGCTGGTATTATGGCGCCTATTTGGGGCAAAATTGCAGATAATAAAGGGAAAAAGCGGATGGTTTTTTGCGCGCTGGTTTTGCCATTGCTGTCAGTTATGTTCTCATCGGCATGGTAACGGATCAGTACCAATTGTTGATGGGCCGTGCTTTAGTAGGTTTTGCTAACGGTTTTTATCCTGCGGCGATGACCATGGTCTCCCTCAGTGTGGATGAAAAACAGGTGGGCCGTGCCCTCGGCATATTCCAAACAGGTCTAATTTTAGGTAATGTCGTCGGTCCATTTTTGGGCGGTGCCGTTGAAAGTGTTGTAGGTATGCGCCCTGTATTTTATATTTCTGGTATAGCCGTATTCATTGCTACTTTGGCAGTATTGTTCCTTGTAAAGAACCAAAACTAGAAGTTGAAAATACAACTTCTAAGGAGCAGTCCAAACAGCCGGCAAAAGCTACATCCTTGCGAGAAGATTTTAAGTCGGTTCAAGAACAACCTGTATTAGTAAGACTTTTATGGATTTACTTCTTTATGCAATGTGTCATCATGATGCTACAGCCTATTTTGGCGCTTTATGTAGGTGATATGCAAGGCACTATGGAAGGGGCAGCCATCATTTCAGGTACAATCCTCAGTATCGGTGGTTTAGCCGGTTCCTTAACGACCAATATATGGGTGCGCCTCGGTGAGCGTCGTGGGTACTTTAGAACCATTTCCTACTGTATGCTTGGTAGTGGTGTTGTTCTCTTACTTCAAAGCTCACCAGTAGGTATCTGGTGGTTTGGTGTACTACAAGTATTAATTGGTTCTTGTATTGTAGGGCATCAACCCATCTTTGAGTGCAGCTGTAACACTTAATACAGAACCAGGCTTTAGAGGTCGCATGTCTGGTATGACGACGACGGCTCAACAATTTGGTTCCATGGTAGGGCCTGTGTTCGCAAGTATTGTATCTACCTATATTGGGATATCCTATGTATTTAGTATTACAGGTTTGTTATTACTCTATATGGGATTCCAATCACGGAAACTATCCGTACAACATGATAAATATAGTGTGTGAATTAAGTCTCAACAAGCTCCTTACTAATATATATTGGTAAGGAGCTTTTACTTTTTTAGGCTATTTTTATAATACGAGGCTTTCAGATACAGACCGTTTATTGGTAAGAGGTCTTAATCTAGGTATAAGAAAAGTGATGTTAATCGTTAATCTAAGAATACTGTTTTAGTGCATAATAGTAGGCTTTCATATTGTTTTTAGTGAATAGCAATCCAATATGGGTGGATTGATTGCTTTTACAAAAATATTGGTATATAGTTAGTTTAAGGTAAGTCACTAGTCTCACCGTGTGGGACAGAAAGGAGTTATTATGGTCCGTATCGGTCATACTGTACTCGGAGAAAAGGGTACAAAAATATGCGTGCCTATTGTGGGCACAACAATGAAAGAGATTCTAGATGCCACCGCGGTAGCATGTAATACACCGTGTCACGTAGTGGAGTTACGCATTGACTATTTCGAGCGGGCCCACTCCATTGACGCTATTATTGAATTATTAATGCTCATCAAGCCACAACTGAAAGGTCGTGGGTTGCTCTTTACATGGCGCACAAAAGGTGAAGGTGGGGGAAAGAACGATTTCTACACAAGATTACTTTTACAATGCTAGAGCGTTTGATTCCTACAGGATTGGTGGATGCTATCGATATTGAGCTGTTTTTGATCAAGATAGAATGCTTAAAACGATAGAGTTTGCTAAGGTTCATGGAATCACTATTATCATGAGTAACCATGATTTCCATGGTACGCCGAGTCGTGAAGTCATTGTAAATCGACTCATTCAAATGAAAGAGTTCTTAGCGGATGTGCCAAAAGATTGCCGTTATGCCTCACACAACTGGTGATGTATTTAACGCTACTTGAAGCAACGGCTGAAGTGAAAGCTTTTATATCCTTCGGATCCAATTATTACGATGGCAATGGGAGAACTAGGTGCTGTTACACGCACTGCAGGAGCTCTATTTGGAAATGCCATGACCTTTGCCTCTGCTGGTAAAGCATCGGCACCAGGGCAAATCGATGTACATGCTTTAAAACGAATTCTAGATACCATCGATGTAGATGGCGTATTTGATGAACAACAACATAAACGGGTAAAAGTGCATTAAAAAGTCGGCGAGAGCCGACTTTTTTATATGTTTTGTATTTCTTGTAGTATATTCATTTTTGAAGGGCGGATATAAAAAATATATATGTTATTATTAATGACTTTATATAGAATAAGATATTTTTGTATGATAATTTTCTGTAATTGGTATTACTATTTACAATAGGATAACGTTCAGGAAAGATAGCTAATGAAGAAATTTTTGATAAATCAACTTTAATTCTTTTCTAATAAAGGAAGAATCTATAATCTGTTGTTCTTGAACTTTTGAGATTTACTATATCAGACTTAGCTGTAGGCGTCATAATTACTGTATACTTCATTTCAGCTCTCCAAATTTATAAATCTTCAAGGAGTTCATTAAAAATTTTTTCCGCAGGTTCACCAATTTCTTTTTTCTGCTTGATTTAGCCCCTAATTGTATTCTTGTAGTTAAATCTTCTTCAGTCCAGAAATCATTATTAATAGCATCAATCCATTCTGGACGGAGGATAGTAGGTGGAATATCCTTATTAAATTGTATTTGTTTAGATACAAGTGTAACTGTTTGTGACATGGTTAATCCCATTTCTTTTAGAATAGCTGTTGTTAGTGTCTTAACTTTAGGATTGATACGGATGTTAAGAACTCCTGTCTTATCGATTGTATCGAAGGATATTTCTTGATTTTCTTCTCTTGGTGTACCATATGCACCTATATGATCTGAGGCTTTTAATGTGGTTTGTGGTTGTTCATAGGTGCCGTTGTTGAGTGTGCTTGGTGTAGGTGTTTCATCGATAGGTGCCGTTGGTAACGCAATGGCAAACGGAATGCGACGCTCTTTGATGATTTGGCGGAATAGTGCATCTAGCATAGAGGTGTATGATAGACCTTGTGCTTTTAATATGCTAGATACTTCTTGTTTTAAGTCCTCATTGATGCGAACTTGTAGATTTACAGTTTTCATAATATCTCCTATTTATGGTCGTCACGTTAAGACTTTTGCTTTATAGAAATTAGTTCATTATATTTTGATAGTTCCATGGTAAAAAGCTATTTTAAATTCTCAATTTTTGTAATTACATTGTAATTGCTAAAGTGATTTTCTACCAATATATATATAATACATAGGAGACCTAAAAAAGCAGTAGTTACCCTGAGGATAGCTACTGCTTTTCAGTTTATATCATGTATGTCATGATATGAGTTTTAGTTTTATCTAAAAATACAGATGTAAATGCTCTCACTTCTAAAAATGTAGAAGTCCTTACTTATATAGAGGAAACAATCTTATAAATACCGTTATATAAACTCTTACAATAAGTTTGCTTCAAAGTCTTCTAATATAGCTGCCACTGTTTCTGGTGCATTGCGATTATGTTCTACGATGCATTGTGCAAAGCTTTCATACATTGGAGTGCGAGTTTCTTCGAGTTCACGTAAACGTTCTATGCCGCCACTAGATAGAACACGACCTGAAGTAGATAGTTTTTTTCTACAGGTTGCGTTAATTGGTAAATACGACCATTTTGGCGCAGGTGTGCATAGTTTTTAGGTACTGTTACGCAGCCGCCACCAGTGGAGATGACAAGGCCAGTTTCTGTGCCTAATTTTGCAATCATTTCTGCTTCTTTTTCACGGAACGCAGCCTCCCTTGTTCTGTAATATAGGTAGAAACATTGCCAATTTCTTTTTTCTAGCTCGTGATCCACATCAAAGCCAAGTACGGCCCATCTCTTTACCGATTGCTCTGCCTACTGTTGTTTTCCCAACACCAGGCATACCGATGAGGATGATATTTTCCTTTTCACGGCGCACATCTCGCAAGATTTGTTCTATCTCTTTCGTACCAAAGCTTTCACCTTGAAAATGATTAGCTGCCTCAACGCCTTGTGCTACGAGGAAAGGTAGACCATCACAGTACGGAATATCCATCATTTCTGCTTGTAAAAGCAAAACTGTACGGCGCGGATTGTAGATGAGATCTACAACGCCCTCTAATTTGGAAAATTGCATAATATCTATCAGGCTAGCCGGATTATGCGGATACATCCCGATAGGAGTGCAGTTAATGATAATCTGTGCTGTTTCGTAGTAATTAGGTGCATCGGTATAGAGCGGAGCTGTTTTACGGGATAGATGCGTGATGCTCTTAGCACCTAGATCTTCAAGAGCCACGTGAACCGTAGCAGAGGAGGCACCATCGCCAAGGATAATACATTCTTTACCGGATACATTTATACCAGCGTGTTCTAGAGTAAATACGAAACCATCGTAATCTGTATTGTAACCATGCCATTTGCCGTCTTTACGGACCATCGTGTTTACACAGCCAATGCGTTCTGCGCGAGGGTCTACTACATCGCAAGCTTCAAGGGCGTTAACCTTGTAAGGGAAGGTAATATTAATACCTTGTAATTTTTGGTCTGCAAAGAACTCTTGCAGTTGGCTCGGTTCTCGTTCAAATAATTCATAATTAGTATTTCCCAAAGCATTGTGGATGCGTGGGGAAAAGCTGTGGCCCAACGTACGGCCAAGTAAAACCAAATTTCATAGGACCTCCTAGGTCAATATACACAAAATGGCTAATAGGCTGTCACCTATTAGCCATTGGAGTTTTAAAACTATATCCATTGTACTATATATGCCATTAATAAGCACTACCATAAAGGAAAATATCAATTTTCAGGATAATTGCCGAGCCAGCGGAATTTATCTTGCGATGCGTGGAGCTCTGCCAACACGGAGAGTACTTTTGGATCTGCTAAGGATGCTTCCAAATCAAGGTAGAACAAGAATTCAAAGTTATGTCCTACGATAGGGCGGGACTCAAGTTTTGTAAGGTTCACACCGATGTTAGCAAATTTGGTGAGCAATGTACCAAGGCCCCCTGGAGCATGGCTTGCAGTGGTTACAACAGAGATTTTATTAGCTCCTGGGTATACGTGGAAGTCCTTACTAATACAGATAAAGCGCGTATAGTTGTTGTCGCTATTTTGGATGTTTCTCAACAATGGAGACAAATTATATAGGTCTGCACATTGAGGTGCTGCGATAGCCGCTACTCCAGGGTCATCACTAGCTGCTACGAGCTGTGCAGCTCGAGCCGTATTGTCATAGGAGCGTAATTCTACGCCTTCTAACTTATCTAGGAAGTGACTGCATTGGCCCAACGCTTGAGGGTGGGAAATTATGGTATGAATATCTTCTAGTTTTGTGCCTTTTTTTCACGAGCAAGTCGTGAGATATCCAAAGGCGCGTGCCGCGAACGATATAGCATTTGCGCTCTTCTAAGAGGTCATATACTTCTTTTACGGAACCATTGGAGCTGTTTTCGATAGGCAATACACCGAATTGACATTCCCCTGACTCTACTGCATCGAATACGGCACGGAAACCCGTTACATAATGGATTTGGCTGAGAGGTAATAATTTATCACACGCCATTTGAGCATTGCTGCGGAATACGCCGGCGCAAGCTACACTGCCCCGTTGAGGTGGCAAAGTAGGGGATTGCTCGATGGCTTTTTTTCATTTTCAAAGTAAATTCATTGTCTTGGAATAGTTGCTCAGATTGGTAGGTACGACTCAAGCTAAATAATGCTTCAAAAAAGCGTCGTGCATATAGATCGAGGTCTGGACCTGCATCTTTTGTTACCTTGTCGAGAATGTCGCGCTCTCGTTTGGCATCGTAAATAGCCTTATTCATTTCTTTTTTTTGCAGCCGCTACGTCCTTGGAGAGTTCCATGCGCTCTTTGAAGAGGGCAAGCATTTGGTCGTTTATATCGTTAATCTTAACGCGTACTTCATCTAAGTTCATGGTCAATATCTCCTAAGAAATCAAGAATGACAAGGGCCGTAACAGCTTCGATAACAGGTACAGCACGAAGCGCTACACATGGGTCGTGACGACCTTTAATGGTGAGTAATGTGTCCTCTTTTTTGTGAAAGAGACACAGAATGTTGTTCCTTATAAATGGATGGAGTAGGCTTAATGCCCACTTGCATAATGAGGGGCAAGCCGTTGGTGATACCGCCTTGAATGCCACCGCTATTATTGGTAGTTGTTGTGATTGTATCGCCGTCCATGGTAAAAGCATCGTTCACCTCGGAGCCAAGGCGAGAACACATGTCGAAGCCACCTCCAAAGGACACACCTTTGATGGCAGGTACGCCAAAGATCACGCGAGCTAATCGGTTCTCGATGCCATCAAAGTTTGGATTACCAAGACCGATTGGTAACCTGTAGCCACAACCTCAACGATACCACCGGTAGAGTCGCCGTCTTTTTTAGTTTCATGACTAAGTTTTCTACTTCAGAGCGCTTGTATGCATCGAGCATAGCAATTGGTTCTGTAGCAATTTCACGAAGTGCTTTCATATCTGGATGAACCATATCGATAGGAGTATCTTGGATTGTACCAACTTGTTTTAAATGACCGTGAATTTCGATACCTTTTTCACGTAGTAGTTGAAGGGCAATGCCACCAGCTACGCAAAGAGGTGCTGTTAGACGTGCCGAGAAGTGGCCGCCACCTCGCATATCTACCTTGTCACCATAGCACATGCGAGCCGTAAAGTCCGCATGAGATGGGCGAGGAATGTCGCGCAAGTTATTGTAATCACCGGAGTGTTGCGATGTATTGCGAATCATAAATGCCAATGGAGATCCACTGAGCATGCCATCTACCATACCTGATAAGAATTCAGGTATATCGGCTTCTTTACGTTGTGTCTGTAATTGGTTTTGACCTGGCGCACGGCGCTTTAAGAAGGCTTGTAGCTCGTCGATGTCGATGGTATGTCCACAAGGCAGGCCTTCCACGATACCACCGATGGCGTACCCATGAGACGCGCCAAAGGTAGATACTTGTATGGTTTTACCGAAATTAGATGCCATTATATTAACTCCTACTTATAGTATGTATGACTAGTATTCTTATCTATTGAAACGCATTAGCTGTGACTAGGACGCTATACTTGCTGTGCATTGCCACCTAGCATGTTCAGTCCTCAAAAAAGTCTAATAGCTTCGCTATCTTTTAATGTCACAGGATTTTTCACTGATGAGGGCCATCAATGTGCCTGCCATAACAAGGCGATGGTCGTTAACACAATCACCTTGTCCTCCTTTTAGTATACCACTACCGATGATATATAGGTCATCACCATCTTCGCGAACCGTGCCTCCTAAATCTCTGACGAGATTAGCAACGGCTTCGAGGCGATCTGATTCTTTCAACCGTAGGCGTGCACCATTAACAAAGGAGCTTTCACCATGGATAGAGCAAGCGAGGGCTGCCATAACTGGCAACATATCGGGCATTTGCTCGAGGTCGGCATGGATTGGTTTTACTGCACGACCTGATAACGGTTGACGTTCATGCCATCCCATACTACATCACAACCGGCATCAATCATAATCTGCATGATGCGACGATCCGCTTGCACAGAATTTTTGTTCATACCCGTAATGGTAATTGGTTTACCTGTCATGCCCGCTGCTACCATCCAAATAGCCGTATTGGACCAATCGCCTTCGATTTGGTAATTACTTTGACCTTTAAAAGTAGCATTAGCCGCTACTGTAAAGGATTCTTGGACTGTGCCAGCAGCGGGTGTATGGTCGACTGTTACGCCGAAGTCTGCCATCGTTGTAGTCGTCAATGTTACATAGTCGCTAGATTGAAGTGGTGTAGTAGATGCGATTGTAGCACCTCCACATTGTGGGCGCTGCTAATAATAATCCAGAGAAGAACTGGCTACTCACATCTCCAACCATACCGAACTCACCGCCTTGTAGACGACCTGTCATAGTGAATGGTGGTTTATCTTGGGAGAATGTTACGCCGTGAGCTTTCATTTCACCGAGCATGGGCTCTAGAGGGCGATCTGGTAAACGCCCCTTTGCATCTACGTCTACCTCATTACAAATGGATGCTGCCACTGGTAATAAGAGGCGCAATGTGGTACCAGATTCATGGGGAACTACATTGCCCTTTGTTGGTGCAGGACCAGGTGTAACAGTGACAACTTTATTTTCATACACAACATGTGCTCCTAAGCCTCGTAAGGAGTCCATAGTTGCATTGATGTCTTTAGAGGTGCGGCTCAGTAGTATGGTAGATGACGAGTTTGCGAGAGCTGCGCAAATCAGCGCACGGTGTGCATGAGCTTTTGCAGGGATGGACGCGATAGTCCCAGTAGGGATGGCGTTCGTTACAGAATGCATATAAATCTCCTTTTTATATCTAAATCTAAATAGGTAGCAAGTTCCTCGTGTGTTACCACTTTGAGTTCGCTGTGACCATAGCTAGTAGGTACTACGATTTTAATGGTTGCTCCTTCGCTTTTTTGTCGTGCTTAGCGGCAGCTAGAATCTCTTCTTTGCTTATCGTTGTTGCGGTTGGCAAATCGTGTGCTTTGATGAGGGCTTTTAATTTCTTTAAAGCTTCTGCATCTAATTCTCCATGTTTGACAGCACCTTGTGCCATGAGGACCATACCAATGGCAACGGCATAACCGTGATGTACCTTGAAATGACTCGCTTTTCGATGCAGTGACCAAAGGTATGACCGAGGTTTAAGAGGGCACGAACGCCAGACTCGCGTTCGTCTTGTTCCACGATATCCGCTTTTGCTTGAACGCAACGAGCGATGACGCCACTAACACTATCGCGATGTTTAATTAATGGTTTATGTTCTAGTTGGGTTAATAAACCCGGTACGTCTAGGAAGCCGTATTTGATAATTTCACCGCATCCATTAATCCATTCCATATCAGGTAATGTATTGAGTGTAGCTGGATCGCAGAGGACGAGGATAGGTTGTTTGAAAGCGCCCCATAGGTTTTTCCCGGCTTCGAGGTTAACTGCTGTTTTACCACCTACAGAGGAGTCTACTGCGGCTAATAGGGACGTAGGAACCTGAACATAGTCGATACCACGTAAATAGGTTGCTGCAGCAAAGCCCGCCATATCGCCTACAACACCGCCACCAAGGGCGATGAGCAAGTCTTTGCGAGTCAATGATTGGCCCGCCATGTATTCTACTAAATCGATGAGTTGATGTGCATTTTTGGAGCTTTCACCAGCAGGGAAAACATAATCACAAACAGCATAACCCGCATGTTCCATATTAGCTTTCACAGAGTCCAAATAGTGAGGCGCCACGTTGCTATCGCTGACGATGATAACACGGCAATTTGGTTTTAATGGTTTAATATAATCGGTGATGCGTTGTAAAGCGCCTTCCTCGATGACAACATCATACGGTGTGGATGCGTTAATATGGATGCGAGTCATAACGGTTCCTTTTTTTCAAAAAAGAATAAGCTAGTATCTATTATAACGGATACTAGCTTATTTGTGTGATATGTAAGATTATTTAGTGCATTCTACCAATGCTTGGCGTAACGCGTTAATTTCTTTCATAAGGCTAGTGAATTGGTCTGGACGCAATGCTTGCGGACCGTCGCACAATGCTTTGGCTGGATCATTGTGAACTTCGATCATAAGGCCGTCTGCCCCGCCGCCTACGGATGCAAGTGAAAGCGGGCGAACCATGCGGCTCATACCTGCTGCGTGGCTAGGATCCATGATAATTGGCAAGTGAGATAATTCATGCATCATAGGAATTGCTGTTACATCTAAGGTATTGCGAGTTTTAGTTTCGAATGTGCGGATACCGCGTTCGCATAATACAATTTGTTCATTGCCTTCGGACATGATGTACTCAGCAGCCATCAACCATTCTTCGTATGTTGCAGATAAACCACGTTTTAAAAGAACTGGTTTATTTAATTTGCCCACTTCTTTTAAAAGCGTGAAGTTTTGCATGTTACGAGCACCGATTTGAAGCATATCTACATTATCAAAGTATTGTAATTGGGAGATATCCATAACCTCAGAAACGATAGGAAGACCTGTTTCTTTTTTGCAAGCTCCAACAATTCCAAACCTTCTGGGCCCATGCCTTGGAAGGAGTATGGGGATGTACGAGGTTTGAAAGCGCCGCCACGAAGGATGGTAGCACCAGCTTCTTTACATGCTTTAGCAGTGGCTAATACTTGTTCAGGTGTTTCCACAGAGCAAGGACCAGCCATTACTGCGAAGTGACCACCACCGATAAGTGCACCACCAACGTTGATTACAGAATCATCTGGATGGAACTTGCGGTTTGCTTTTTGTATGGCTCTTGAATGCGAGTTACTTTATCTACGAAATCTAGGGACTCGATTTGACGCGCATCAAGAGATGCAGTATCACCAATCAGACCTAGAATATTGTATCGAGTACCTTCTACTGGATGGATAACGAATCCTTTTTGAGCCTCTAATTCACTGCGTAAACGAGATACTTCTTTTCTGCTGCGTTTTGTTTCAATGTGATAATCATGATAATTCCTCCTTGTAACTACAGTGAATAGTAGGGCTTACCATACGGATAGCAAACAAAAAAGGGCTACCCGTAATCTAATACGGGTAGCCCTTTTACTATTCTAAGCAACTAATGTTGACTAATCCTTTATTAGCGCATCACAAATAGTTCCTTACCCGTACGTTGGATAAAGAACCAATAAAAGTATTGCTTTGCTGTGAGGCTAATTTGGTTAGTCATCTTTGGTTGCTCCTTTCTAAAAAATGTTGGGTATAGTATAAACCCAAATGATAAAATTATGCAATACCTAAAAAATGAATTTCATGGAAGTTTTAAAATATTTTGGCTGTAGGAATTAATAAAATTTAAGATGTTTGTTGGAATTAAGCATGTTTTTGATATAATAAAAATAATAAGTTTTTAGTGTTTATAGTATGTTTCGTAATATGCCTGGAATCGATTCTTATAAATATACTTATAATGCGAAAGGGTTACCTATGATTATTCAAATCTTAGATCATATAACTGATGAAATAAAACAAATTCGTATCGATGTATTTATGAAGGAACAGGGTTTTGAAGACGAGTTCGATGAAATAGATAAAATAGCAAAATTTGTCCTTTTATATATCGATGGCAAGCCAGCAGGTACATGTCGCTATTTCCCAAGTAACGAAGAAGGTGATGCCCATATTGGCCGTATGGCGGTGCGTAAGTTGTATCGTGGACAACATCTAGGTACTAAGATTATGATGGCCGCAGAAAACGGCATTCGCCGCGATGGATTTAAGACCTGCTCCTTATCAGCGCAAGTACAGGCAAAACCATTCTACGAATCTCTTGGCTATAAGGCAGAAGGGGAAGAATACCTTGATGAAGGCTGTCCACATGTGATGATGCGGAAAGTATTATAAGAAACTAGATACTAAATATAATAGTTTGTATTAGTTCAGTCAGTATATTAATATCCATATATTTCAAAATATGAGGTGAGAGTTTATGAAACTAGCAGAAGCATTACAAGAGCGATCTGATTTGAATTATAAAATTAGCGATTTAGAGCTTCGTTTGACTCAAAATAGTTTAGTGCAAGAAGGGGAAACACCGAATGAGAACCCTGAAGAGCTTTTTAAAAACATTAGATCAATGTGTAACTAGACTACAAAAGTTAATTGCAGATATTAATTTAACAAATTGCAAAACTATTGTAGAAGGTCGTTCTATTACTGAAATTATTGCGGAAAAAGATAGTGCTGCATTGCGTCTAAGTGCTTATCGGACATTGGCGTCTAGCGCAGGTAGTATCAATTTTCGTGCGAGAGGGTCTGAAATCAAATTAATCCCGACCGTCAATGTCAAAGATATTCAAAAAGAAGCTGATTACATCGCAAAAACAAGTTCGTTTATTAGACAATCTATTACAGTCTGCTAACTGGACCACCGAATTGATTGAAAGCTAATATCTATATAGTTGGTAGTTTGAAACAGGGTGGACACAAAAATTTTGCTTTTACCAAGCGTTTTATGAATACATTCATGGGGCGAATGACAATCTACAGTGTAGGCCTATTTGCGCACAAATGTATTGATACAATTTACAATGTATTACCATGTGTCGACTGTAAAAACGAGGGTGGCGTTGGGGACTATTTCTAAATATAAACGATAAAAAGATATCCAATTCAACAATCTGGATTGGGTATCTTTTTTCTTAGTATTCTAATTTATCGAAATCAAATACCGCTATCTTTGATTATAGGTACGTTAGTACTACGATATATTTAATTTTTTGATAAGTTTATAAATTTTGACTTTTTACTTAGTGAATTATGATATAATATAATTAAATAATAATCATTATTTAATTATATAGAATTTCTTAAGTAAGGAGATTTCATTATGACAGCAGAACAAAAAAGCAGCTACGGCAGCAACAAGTTCTACCGCAGCTAAACCAACACCTGAACAAGGTACTGAATGGATAATTTGCCGTGTATGCGGATATATTGAGGAAGCTAAGTACAGGGATCAACCTTGTCCAACATGTGGTTTTCCTCCAACAGTTTGGATGGATTACAAGCCACGTCGCATTGATTCAAAACGTGAAAAATTGCTAGATCTTCATTTACATCCAATTGCTGTACATTTCCCAATCGCAGCAACAGCAGCTTCTTTCTTAGTACCTATTATTGCATTGTTGATTCCATCTATTGCAAATGTATTATTCCCTGCCATTACATTAGTAGCAATGATTTTACCACTTCTCGTTATCATTGGTGGTATTTCTGGTTATATTGGTAGTAAATTACGTTACAAAACAGGAACATCTAAAATTCCTAAAGCAAAGATTTACTTAACAGTTATCTACTTTATTCTTTCCTGTGCACAAGCCTATATCGCTATTGCTAATGGTGTAAATGCTGATAACGCATGGATTATGATTATTTTAGGTATCGTAGCTTCTATATTTGCTGCCAAACTTGGTAAAATGGGTTCCTATCTATTTGCAGGTCGATTCGGCCCATATACAGCTGGCTAACCGTTATTAACTGAATAACCTTTATAATGAAAAAAGTGATTCTCCCACCGTGAGAATCACTTTTTCTTTTATCATTTTTTATTATTCTAAATCATCGAAATCAAATGCTGCTGCTTTTGTATAGTTTGTAACTTTTGCTTCGAAGAAGTCAGTTTTTTGTGCTATTCAAGTTGGAGAAGCTTTCAATCCATTCCATAGGATTTTCTTTGATTTCAGGGTATAGATGAGGCAAGCCGATTGCTTCTAAGCGGATATTGGCAAGGTATTTGATGTAGCGTTCAATAAGAACGTTGTTAAGGCCGAGGATTTTATCATCAGTGATGTATTGACCCCAAGCGATTTCGTTTTCTGCACCTTGGCGAATCATGTCAGTGATTTTCGCTTCCAGTTCAGGAGTGAACAAGTCAGGGCGTTCACGGCGTAACTCGCGGATGATGTTTTGGAACAATACAAGGTGAGTTACTTCGTCACGGTTGATGTATTTGAAAATAGTGGATGTAGCTGTCATTTTACCTTGGCGTGCCAATGTGTAGAAGAAGCTAAAACCAGAGTAGAAGTAAATACCTTCTAAGATATAGTTAGCAATGATTGTATGAATAAGGTTTGCTTCGCTAGGATCGTCGCTGAAACGTTGGTATGCATCAGCGATAAAGCGGTTACGAGCAAGCAATGTCTTATCTGTACGCCATTCGTCATAGATTTTGTCACGTGTAATAGGATTTGTTACAGTGTCCAAAATGTAGGAATAACTTTGAGCGTGAATTTCTTCTTGGAATGCTTGGATATTCAATAAAGATGCCACTTCAGATGCTGTAATATAACGGCTTAAGTTAGGCAAGTTTTCAGATTGAATAGAATCAAGGAAGTTCAAGAATGCAATAATTTTGTCAAATGCACGGCGTTCGTAATCTGTTAAGTATGGGAATTGCTTAACGTCTTCGTTCAAGGAAATCTCTTCAGGAATCCAGAAGTTGTTGAGCATTGTACGGTACATTTGGTTCGCCCAGTCGTACTTGATACGGTTCCATTCGCGAAGGTTTGTTGTGTTGCCGCCAATCATAGATTGCGTGCCACGTTCACCATGTTCGTTGAAAATCAGTTTTTTATCCATAGTAGGACTCCTTTATACAACGATGCGACCTATACTGCTATAGGTCGTCATCAGATTTATAAGCACATCTCGTATTAGGAGGAGCAGCTAGTGCATTCATCCATTTCAAGGGATTGGTTACGGATGTAGTAGATTGTTTTGATACCTTGTTTATAGGCCTCAATGTAAAGATCTAGGATTTCTTTCGCTTTCATTTGAGGTGTGATATACAAATTGAAAGATTGTGCTTGGTCAATATGACGTTGACGTACGCCACAAGCTTTGATGGACCATTGTTGGTCGATTGTATGAGCCTCTTTGTAGAGCCAGAATGTTTTGTTATTCAAGTCTGGTGCAGTTTTTGGTGTGAAAGAACCTTTCTTCTCTTCGATGAGAATTTTTTTTGAAGATAGGGTCGATACCAGCCGTTGTGTTCGCAATGTTGGACGTAGAACCTGTAGGAGCTACGGCCATCAAGTAACCATTGCGGATACCGTATTTTGCAACGTCTGCAGCTAATTGTTTCCAACGATCGGATGTGTAGCCACGACGTGTGAAGTATTCACCAGTTTCCCACTCGGAACCTTTGAACGCTGGGTATGCACCTTTTTCTTTCGCTAATTCCATGGAAGCTTTGATAGCATAGTACGCGATGTTTTCGAACAATTTGTCCGCTACTTCGATATGTTCATCAGATTCCCATTGGATATCGTGGTTTACAAGGTAGTGGTGGTAACCAGAAGTACCAAGACCAATAGCACGGTATTTATCAGAAGTCATGCGAGATTCTGGTACCGGCGCTTGGTTAATGGAAATAACATTGTCTAGCATGCGAATTTGAAGGGCAATGTTTTCTTCTAACTCTTCGTCAGTAATACGGCCAAGGCTGATGGAATTCAAGTTACATGTAACCATATCGCCTGTATTTGTTTTCGTAGTGATGCTGCCGTCTTCGTTGATAATTTCTTCAGCAAGGTTTGTGAAGCCAACGTTTTGTGCGATTTCGTGGCACAAGTTAGATGCGTAAATCATGCCTGCATGTTTGTTAGGGTTTGCAGCGTTTACAGTGTCGCGGAAGAAGATGAATGGTGTACCAGTTTCAACAGCAGAGCGCATGATTTTTTTTTCATCATGTCTAGTGCTGGCACTTCGATGCCGTGTAAGTTCGGATCTTGTTCACATTCAAGGTAACGTTTTGTGAACTCTTTGTTATCGTCTGTGTCGTAGAAGTCCTCTAGAGCATAGCCTTTTACAGCCAAGATTTCATGAGGGTCGAAGAGGGTGAAGTTTTCACGGCCGATCATGCGTTCCATGAAGATGTTTGGAACAGAGATAGCAGGGAAGATATCGTGTGCTTTACGACGGTCGTCACCATTATTTGTACGAAGCTCTACGAATTCGTAGAAGTCTTTGTGCCAAATATCGAGTGTTACTGTAGCACCGCCTTTGCGTTTACCCAATTGGTCTACTGCAACAGCTGTATCGTTGTATAAACGGATCCAAGGAATAACGCCACCAGAGGAGTTTTTGAAACCGCGGATGTCGGAGTTCAATGCGCGAACTTTACCAAGATAGATACCAAGAGCGCCGCCGTGTTTAGATACGCGGGAGAACTTGCTGTTTACGTCGTAAATGGACCATAAGTTATCATCTACACCAGAGATAAAGCAAGAGGACAACTGATGGAATGGTGTACCTGCATTTGCCAATGTAGGTGTAGCTGTTGTCATTTTTAACTGGCTCATCAAATCGTAGAATTTCTTAGCGTATTCTACTTTGTTTTTGCCCTCTACCAATGCCAAGTGCATTGCTATAGCCATGAAGCGTTCTTGTGGCAATTCAAAGATTTCTTTGTTGAAGCCTTTTACCAAGTAACGGTCAGCCAATAATTTAAGACCTTCATAGTTGAAGAGGTAGTCGCGCTTAGGTTTGATGTAATCGCCTAACTCTTGCAATTCGTCAGCTGTATATTCTGTAACGAAGAAGTCAGCGTATTTTTTCTCTTCTACAAGCATATGTACAAGATTTGGGAAGTTACCATAACCGAACGCTTTATAGCGACGAGTGATAGCTGCTTCTTTATAGAGATCGAACAAGAAGAGGCGAGCTGCAACAAACTGCCAATCTTGGTTCATTTTATTAACTTGGTTGCCGAAACCGTCGTCTTTTTTAGAGATAACCTTTTCGATAGCTGTTTGTACTAAAGTTTTTTGAATCTCTTTAGTAGTCATGCCATCAACGAATTGTAACTTCGCATCTAACTCCAATTCTAGTGGATCACAAGAATCTAACCCCAAACATGCGAAGGCAATCATGCGTTTCGTTTTTTCTACGGATAGCGGTTCGAAATGGCCATCCCGCTTCTTGATCATAATCTCCATTATGGTTCCCCTTGAGTCTTAAAAGTAATAAAACTGTTAATCTAAGCATATATAAGATTAGCGTGAAGAATATAAAAATTCTTTAAGCTAAATCTAATCAGAAAAACAAGAAAACTACTATATATGGTAGTTTTCCTATTAATCTTATACATTATGTTACGATTATAGCGAAAAAAAAAATCTATACATTCAATATTGACATTTAGAAATTTATAAATATAGTATGCTTAAATTTATCGATATAGTTATAAATACTAGAAAATACTATATGGGATGCATATATGATGATTTTGAATGCTATATCTCTTTTGAGAATAGTAAAATAGTACGTGGCAGTATATAAAATTCCGTTCTATATCGTTCTGTATACTATTGTGATTTATTTTATTAAAAGCATGTCATACATGTCCTATAATAGATATATAGTAAATAGGAGGTAAGACATGAAATCTATCGTTATATATTCATCCCTTACGGGAAATACTAAACAAGTGGCAGAGGCTATTACTAGCGTATTGCCTGCAGGTACACCATGTGTATCTATGAAAGAAGTGCCGTCCGATTTATCATCTTACGATCTTGTATTTGCAGGATTCTGGGTGGATAAAGGGACAGCTAATAAAGAGGCCCGTGATGTACTCGGTACATTAGATAATCCTCATATTGCCTTGTTTGCAACAGCTGGCGTACCACCGCAAATGGCACATGCTAAGGAAAGCTTAATCAATGCAGCAAATTGTTTACCCGATGGCATAGAGCCTGTAGGAACATTCATTTGCCAAGGTAAGGTAGATCCTAAGGTTATCGAAATGATGTACAAGATGTTCCCGAAAGGGCATAGCCACGGTCAATCTGCTGATCGCGATGCACGTCACAAACAAGCTGCAGTACATCCAAATGAAGACGATTTTTAAAGCGGCCCAAGATTTTGCCCAACATATTCTAGTCAAGTTAGATCGATGAATAAAAGCAGTACCCTGTGGGGTACTGCTTTTGTCATATTATATATGATGTTGTAATTATTACTATTTTGTATTATATGCTTAATTATAAAGTACATTAAATTTAAGTTTACGTGTATCGAATTGGTTTATGAAGTACGACGTAATCAATAGCTTATATCCATTGCCTTCTATAATGACAGGATCGACAGCTGTTTTGTCGACTGTAAGGAACTTATCATAAATATGATGCACCTCTGTTACTCCATTTGGTAGAGACACCTCTAAATCAAGGCCGTTGTTGAGGAACTTGAAGGAGATGGAGTCGAAGTTGGCAGACTCTACTTGGTATTCTTTAAGATCTTGTTCGTATACAATTAACTCGATGTTTTCAATGTATTTATCGTATCCTGCAATAGAGATAACCTTTGGTGCAGACAAAGCATCAAAATTGATATACTCGACGCGTCTGCCGTTTGTTGGATTTGTATCTGGCAGTTTTAAATCATCTACAGGGACATATGGTGTGCCATAGTCCGTGAAGTTAGGGTCAAAAGGTAGCAGCTATTGGTAGGCTTGCATGCCATTCGCCATCAACTTTAGTATAGGTCACAAATTCACGATACGTTGTATAGCCTATGAATGGTGTCAAGAGAACAGCACCTAAGGCAAGAGCCATAACGGTGGTGTGTACAGAAGGTTTTAATCCTTTCACAAAGAGAATATACATTATGTACTAAGAAAATTAGATTGAATGCACTTACGTAAATCGTATTGAGCCAGAGAATTGGTTCATTAATTACACGCTTACCGATAAGGGCTAAGCACAATGTAGTGAGCGTAATGAATAGGAAGCACAGGATTTGCTGTGTTTTGCTACTTTCACTAGATCTAAAACTAGCTAAATAGAATAAGTAGAAAATGGCTACATACGGATAGTAGGTATAGAAGAAACGCGTATCTTCTCGAAGCCCTAACAGAATCAAGACTAAATAGATATTAGCTAGAATGCCTGTAATAATCGACGCCTTAGGCAAGATGATGCCGAATACAACAGTAAAAAATGAGTTTGGCGCTGGAGGACCTGCCGAATCTTCTTTGTAAGAACATACCATAGATAGACAAATGAATATATTAATGGATGCGAGTACCTTAAAAATGGTTTCTTCAAAGTTGAATGGTTGGTCCACGATGATGAAGAAGAACCATAAACTCATGATGATAACAATGTTATATATAGAAGACGTAACAAGGGTGATGCCAATCCGTTTGATGCGGTTAATGATTTCACCGATGTAGTGTTCACCAGGCGATGTGAAATACAAGGCAATCATGGAGTACAGCCATAGGTACGATATGTTTTCCGTAGCTAGTTCAATACCCGCACATAGCCGTAGCTTTCGTGAATCATATAAAGGCCAACGCTGATTCCGATACTTACTAAGGTATATAAAATGGAAAACTTTCGGATTCTTGTTATATAGCTTTGTAATATAACGATAAAGAAATACAGTGAGTATAGCTTAATGTCGATTTCGGCAAACCAATCTTGTTCAATATACAACGGTGTACATGACAATATGGCAATTAATGCCAGTAATATAGGCGACTGCGTTGCTAGGTCCCGCAGCGAAGACCATAAATGTTTAATGGCAAATTTCATAGATGTTCTCTCCTCTATAAATATAAATATAAAATAAATACCTCTCTTATTATTAGTATACCTGTTTTCTGGTGAAAGCCCTATGAGGTTTTACATGCTTTTAAATATCCTTTACAATAACACTAAGAACTAGTTTTCAAAGAAAAGAGGTTATCACATGGAATTCTCTTATTTTTTACCTGTAAACATCCAATTCGGTTGGAATAAAGTAGATAATGTTGCTGATTTTCTGCACCGTATGGCAAGAAAGCACTTATTGTAACTGGTCGTACTAGTGCTAAAAATCTGGTTTATATGGCCGGGTGGTAGCAAAGCTTGATGCAGCTCATATCGGTCATGTATTGTTTGATCAAGTAGATGCCAATCCATTGACCACGACAGCCTTAGACGGCGCTGCATTAGCTAAATCTGAAAGCTGTGATATGGTTATTGCCATCGGCGGTGGGTCTATTATGGATTGTGCAAAGGGCATTGCCTTTATGGCGGTGAATGAAGGCGATATTAACGACTATATTTTCAACCGTAAAGTTAGTGATAATGCATTGCCTCTTATTGTTATTCCAACGACTTGTGGTACCGGCTCTGAAGGCAACGGGTTTGGTGTTCTTACTAATCCTGAAACAGGTGATAAGAAATCCTTACGCTGCAATGCTATTGTGCCAAAGGTTTCTATTGTAGACCCTGCTGTAATGGGTACAATGCCACCTCATGTATTGGCATCTGTAGGCTTTGATGCACTATGCCACAACATCGAGGCCTATACCTCTAAAACGTCACAACCTTTCACCGATGCGTTAGCTCATTATGCAGTGACATTATTAGCACAATATCTTGTACCACTATATAAACATGTGAAAGCAACGGCGGAAGGCAAATCAGCTGTTCTCAACGAAATTCAGCTTACAAAAGCTTGGGAGTCCGTTACATTAGCTAGCACAATTGGGGGCATGGTTATTAACACAGCTGGTGTAACATTAGCACATGGTATGGAACATCCAGCCAGTGGCCTTAAAGATATTACCCATGGTGTAGGCCTTGCTATTATTGAACCTGTTGCAGTGGAATATACATGGAGTGCAAACCCCTGATAAATTTAGTGCCTTAGCTCGGATATTTAACCACGGAGATGGTTCCGAACTAGGAGAAGCATTACGCCTAATCGTACATGACCTAGACCTTACTACAAACCTTACAGAATTAGGATTTACGAAAAAAGACATTCCATGGCTCGTAGATAATGTATACGTTGTAGCTACAGGCAATATAGCTAATACAGTAGCTAAAATAAGCCGTGAAGATATTGAAGCGTTGTATAAAAAGATGTTTTAAGTGCTGAAGATGTTTTAAGTGTTGTCATAATAGGAGAGAGTTTTGTTCCAAGGATTTTATGGCTTATTAACGGTTATGCTATGCGTGTTGTTTACAATTGTGGTAGTGCTATTTAATATAGCGCCTATTACATATATTGTTTTTAGTATAGCCATAGTGTTGAGTGTATTTTTACAATATAGGCGCTTTAAGAAACAGTCCATATCTGAAAAAGGCACACTCAGTTGGCTTGGTGTTTGTATATTGTTTAACCCTCAGCTTTTCTTGGTTAGTAAGCGATTGGTTTAGGTACGACTTAAAAACAAGCATTGAGCAATTTGAGGATTTTGAGTATAGTACCATGGATTGGAAACAAGGGATGGCCTAATAGTGGAGAATTACCAGAAGGGGTTAAAACGACCAGGAAAACTTCCCGACGGTATTTATAGAGCGTCTGCTTTCGTTTCGTAGATGTTTAGCTTGGGCTAATGCATATCCAGAGAGATATACTGTAGTCTTGAGGGAGACCCTAAAGTAATTGCACAATATGAGGCAATAGCAAAGCAAAATGCAGCCTATACAGCGCAAATTGATGCGGATGGTGTATTGCGTGATTTAGATACGGGGAGAAAAAGCGTTTTATATCTCACCCTAATAGCTATAATATTGTAGAGAGTATAGAAGAAGAATCCCTCAATTTGCCAGAACGGACTTTTATTGAGTGGCTACGCTTTGCACCTCGAAAAGAAACAAAAACAGTAGTCAAGGATACATATAATTCTACCCGAAATCATAGACTATATGTCTTTGTAGACGATGGGAATACTAAAAGACCTCATTTTGTGGAACTTTTGATCAGTAATGATGGGACACGGGCTGTGTTTTATCAATCTAAGTAATTTGAGTAGGTATTGTTGTGGAGATCGTAAATGCAACGGTGTTTAATTTACTTAAAGAAATTGTTTTTTTCTAATCCTTATAGAAAGAGTATATGGTTTTTTATAATTCTTTGGGTATTAACATTTTTTTCTTCTCAGATTATATCTCGTATTCTGGGGTGTACTATCTGATTTTATTAATCGCCACGATTGTATTATTGCTTGAAAAATGTAGAGTTATTGATAGTGAGAAAACTGTACGTAAAAGATTTTTTATCATATTTTTATGTTATCTTTTTTCTGTGTATGCTTCCTACATTAGCTGTTACTTTAGTATTTTCTGCTGTAGGAATATCCCATTATGATACTCAACGGTGGTACTCTACATGGCCATCATCTAAAGCGGGGTATATTCCGTCTCCATTACAAGCACCTAAGTCTTTACCAGAGAGTTTGAAAGTGGTTTCTTCTGCTGAGGTAATTGGAATGGGAGGAAATTATAGTTGCTTAGTATTAGATGGTGATAAAGTAACGATTTCAAGGTATGAGGAAACTGTTAAATCTAATGCTTGGTATTCGTTTGTAAATGGCAGGGACAAGGATACTACAGTTGAAGCACTTAATTCGTTTACATATCCAAAAGATAAAAATGTATTGGTTAGTGACATAGATAATTATTATGAGATTATCACTATTCGACGACAAAACTGGAAATTATTTCCCTGGTTAATTGATGGCAGCCAGAGTGTCGGTGATGATCCTAATGAAGATTATTATTATAGTACTCGGAGTATCAGCTGAGAAATATATAGTATATGTTGTTTACCATAACTTTGATCATGACCAGCCTAGAGTCATTTACTTTATGTTTAATCCAGAGCAAACGCGAATGATTACTGTAGATATAGATATGTATCATTAGAGTTGGGCAGAGTTTGTATATAAAATTTGGAACAAAGGGGCTGTTTTGTTACAGCCCCTTTGATGATTCTACAAGTATTAAAAGGTACAATACTAGTAGAGATTGAAGTTGATTGTAGTGGTTGTTATAAAGCTAAGGAGTTGTATTGTGAAAAGAATATATTCATACATTGCTGCACTGTTAATGCTAAGTCTTATGGCTTCACAAGTACATGCAAAAGAGCAGGTTACTCAAAGTGATATTTCTGGTAGTGCTAAAGAGAAGTGCGTTAGTAGTGAACAAACTAATGATAAGATTGAAGCTGATTTACAAAGACATTTGGAAAGAATGAAGGCAGAGGACATAGCTAAGGGTATTTACGTGAAGAAAAAACGTATGCTGAAGAAGTTAGTTTAGTTCGGGGCAGATTGTATCATTCAACGGATAAGCTCATTCATGATGAGAAAAAGACTACTCTTTTATCGTATCCTGTGGGAAGGAAGGTTCCTTGTAAGAAGAGTTTAAAGGATATAGATTCATATACAGACACAATTACTGTAAAGGCATGACATTCCGCATTCCAAAAGGTGCAGAGTTGAAGATGTTCTATATGTTAGATAACAATATTTTTATAGTGTATGAGATAGGAGATATTTGGTATTCTATTCAGATTATTCCTTTAGATGTAGATCATCCTGATAGTAAAGATATAGAAAATAAGGTGCTTGTAGATAAAGAGTATAATTTTTATCACACATTGCAAGTATATTGGCGCATGTGGGGAATCTTTGATGATTTACAAAATCCTACTTATTCAGCGGTATGGAATAATGGCTTGCCTGGAATGTTAGTGGATTCATACAATCCAGATAAGAAATCTAATTTACTATTTGCTGCATATGATGGACGGTATGCTGTATTTAATCAGCTTGTATATAATCCAAGTACGAGTCCTTTTACTCATGAGCAGTTAAGAAATACAATTGAATATTTTGATTCTAATAACAATCCAGAGTTTAAGGCTAAAAAGCATAGATTATTCCTGATGAGAGGATAATTCGTATATATGAGTACTAGTACAAAACCTATATTACTAATTATATAATTTGTGTTATACTTTTATATAGAAAAATATCGAATTAATAGAAGGCTAGTTGGCATATTCTTTGCAGGCTAGAGATTAGAATGGAAGATAAGTCAGTATTACCAATTGAGGAACAATTAAATAGATTTCTTCAACCAAAATGCCTAATCCCTGGTGGCCTAGGCTTGTGGGAGGATTATTTCCGAAAGATTTGTACTGCTTGGGGCGAGATTAGTGGTGAAATTCGACCTCAGCATATCATATTTTCTGCTGATAATGGTTGTAATATGGAAGGCTATGTAGGTTATAACTATGAGGTAACGCAAAAGCAGTCGCGTAATATGCTCTTGGGTCGTTCGTCGGCTACACAGTTTTGTAACTTTAACAACATTCCTTATGAAGTTGTGGATGTAGGAATTGCCTCAGATGATGGCATCGGAGTGGATCGCAAGGTCGCAAAGGGGACAAAGAATATATTAAACCACCCTGCTATGACTGAGGATGAATTTAATAGTGCCTTTCAAGCTGGCTATGAACGAGTTGAACATTATGTAAAGCAAGGGATAAATCTTTTTTCCTTTGGTGAAATGGGACTTGGTAATACGACGACTTCTGCCTGTGTGTTGTCTGCTTTGACTGGGGCTGATCCCACTGAAACAGTAGGCCCCGGTTCTTGGCCGAATAAACCAGATTTGATGAAACGAAAAATTGATTTTGTGCGCGCTGTATTAGATAAGCATAAGACTAGTATCGTTTCTGACAGTGAAGTTGAAAGAGTTCGTAAAATCGTAGCCCATGTAGGGGGCTTTGATATTGCTGCTATTCTTGGAGCTATGCTAGCTTGTATTGAGTTTAAAAAGCCTTTTTGTTATAGATGGCTTTATTACAGTCTGTATCAGCAGCTTTGCGGTACACATGAATACTCGCGTTAAGGATTATGCATTGCCATCTCATAACTCTCGTGAAAAAAAGGAACAGAGCTAGCTTTAGCTGAGGTAGGTATTACACAAGACATGGTTCCTATTCAAGCCCACATGTCGATGGGGGAAGGGACAGGAGCTATCTTAATGGTACAAATGCTCAAAACGACACAGCATATGTTTGTAAACGTTGGGACCTTTGCAGATTTGATGAAATTATAAGGAGAAAGAATGAAAATAAATAAATACTTTGATATACATTTTGAGCGAGCTGATGATGCAACTATCGCCAAAAGACTGATAGGTGGGGCTAAGATTAAGGGACCTGCTTTAGTTATCCTGATCCTCTCCATATTTATTGCCTCTATTGGGTTGAATATGAATAGTACGGCCGTTATTATTGGTGCTATGCTTATATCGCCGGTGATGGGACCTATTTTAGCAACTGGTTTTGGCTTCGCTACGCTTAATTTTACAGTTGTAAAAAAGTGGTATTTTAAGATTGTCCTTACAGATTACGATTGCTGTTTTGGCATCTGCTTTGTATTTTTATATTTCTCCCATTAATACTGCTACATCTGAACTATTAGCGCGTACAGAACCGAGTATTTATGATGTACTTATTGCTATATTTGGTGGGTTAGCTGGGATTATTGGGCAAACGCGTAAGACCTTAGATAATGTTATACCAGGTGTTGCGATTGCGACTGCACTTATGCCACCACTATGTACGGCAGGATATGGACTTGCTAATGGAGATTGGCACTATTTCTTTGGGGCTGCCTATTTATTCTTTATAAATACATTCTTCATCTTCTTTGCAACTTTTATTGTTTTAAAGGGTGTATATAGTTTGCCATTCCATAAACAAGACAAAGAGCTTATTCGTCGTAATCAGCTAATATTTCTTGTGATTGGTCTTATTATGGCTATACCAAGTATTTATGCAGGCTATGATATGACCATCAAGTATTCTGAGTCAAATCATTTAGAGCAGTTTATTAAGAATGATGTTAATCAAGCTGGACGTCGACAAGTGATTGATTATTCATTGAATCGAACGAATAAGCTAGTAGACATAGTAGCTATAGGCGCTCCTGTGACTTCAGAGGAACAATCCCAGTTGGAAGGCAAGTTACAGCAGTATAAGTACTTACACTCTTATACACTCCAATTTGTTAATAGCGTAGATGAGAAAAACTCTACTATGGATAAGACAAGTTTGAATACATCTTCAGAGAACCTTGAAACATATAAAAAATTGAGTAATCTGTACCAGCCGACTTATCAACTAGTAAGTGAAACGATAAATACTATGAAAACGACAGAGGCTGAAGCAAAGGCGTTATTCCCGTTTGTAAGCAAAGTGGAAGGCATGCCTTTAATAGATAATCTAGAACAGCCTAAAGCGAATCGATATATGGTGATTATCCATACTACATCCACTATATCTGATGCAGATTTGAAACGAATAAAAGCTTGGTTAGAGGCTAAATTATCAGCACCTGTAACTATTTCTGTGGAGCAAACAACGTCAACTCAATAAGGTGATTTTTTGATTTTGATTAGATTGTTTATTATATAGAGCGATATGTATAACGGTACTAAGTTTGATTGTACCTATTAGGTATATTACCTAGTAGTACGGGGAATCAGCTTAGTACCGTTTTTATGTACTTGGCATAGCTAAATGTAATTACTCTTATCTTGCTATAGATTAAGGTTATATTAATTGATATATAAAATCTATTATACGAGTAGGAATTAAATTGATATACTTACTACATCGAAATTATTAAATAATTAAATGTAGATACAGTGTAAGAAATATAGATTTATTAACATATCTACGTGTGTTGTATACGCATGAGTCCTCGTCATAGATGTAGGTGTTCATCGTAGATAGGAGGATTACATGAAAAAATGGTTAGCATTAGCAGCGACGGCCGTACTGGGTGCGTCCTTATTGATTAGTGGTTGTGGTTCTTCCACAAATAACGCGAGCTCTAGTGGCTCTAAAGAGGTATTAAAGGTAGCCGCAAATCCTGTACCTCATGCTGAAATTTTAGAACAAGTTAAACCTATTTTGGCTAAGGAAGGTGTAGACTTACAAATCGTTGAATTTACAGACTACATCCAACCAAATATGGCTCTATCTAGCCATGAAGTAGATGCAAACTTCTTTGCAAACGTACCTTACCAAAATAACTACAATAAAGATCATGGTACAAACTTTGTAAGCTTTGCACCAGTTCACATTGAACCATTGGCTATCTACTCTCAAAAAAATTAAAGACTTAAAAGACTTGCCAAATGGCGCAAAAGTAGCAATTCCATCTGATCCAACAAACAGTGCTCGTGCACTTCTCTTGTTGCAAAGTGCAGGTCTTGTAACTTTGAAAGATCCAACTGGTTTGACTAACACACCATTTGATATAACTAGCAATCCTAAAAATATTCAAATTACTGAGTTAGAAGCAGCTCAAATTCCTCGTTCCATCCAAGATTTAGATGCAGCAGTAATCAATGCTAACTATGCATTGCCAGCTGGTCTTAATCCTACAAAAGATGGCTTATTCGTAGAAAAAGCTGACTCTCCATATGCAAATCTTCTTTCTGTTAACCCTGGTGATGAAAATAAACCAGCTATCCAAAAATTAGCTAAAGCATTACAATCTCCAGAAGTTAAGAAGTTCATCGAAGAACACTACAAAGGGAGCTATCATCCCAGCGTTCTAATCGATTGATCGTTAATAACATATGTATCTGAAATACCTTCTCATGACAAACTCTATAGATACGAAAAAGGCGTAACACCATTGGTGTTACGTCTTTTTTTATTATATTATGCATCAATTGGTTTTGCATATTTTTTCCGATATGAATGTGGTGTTTCAGTGGTAGCCATTTTGAAAAATTTTACAGAAATAACTAGTTCTGTTATAGCCCAATGTTTTACTGATTTGATTAATTGTTAGTTGGGAATATACTAATAGTTTTTTTGCTTCTTGTATGCGCAATAGTGTTATATATTGCACTACTGAAAGTCCCGTATCATCTTTAAAAATCTTAGAGAAGTAGGACTCACTTAAATGAATATGTTCCGAAATTCTTCTGAGCGACACTCGTTTGCTCAGATTTTTTTTTCTATGTATAAGATAGCTTTTCTGATTTCTGGACGATTAATAGGTCGTTCTGATTCTACAAAGTCTGGCAGTTGTTCATATGGCATTTCTTCTGCTATTGCATCGTTAAATGGGAAGTAATGCTCTACTAAGATCCGCAAGACCTTTGTAGCACTGTAAATTTGTTCGGCTGTCAAAACTGGTAAGGTCCGATATAAGGTGCGAAGCTTAGTATCATCATGCCAATCGGTTTGGGTAGGCAAAATAGGTTTGATTGTCGTATCTTCTGTTTTTGTTTGGCCTGCCATAATAAATCCTAAGATGGCGCCATCTTTCATAACCGGAACAGAGAAATCGATGAGGCCCATGTGACAGCGATATGGGCAGGATGATAGTTATTTTGTGGCATCTAGTCCACCATATAGGTCGCATTGATTGCAGCGTTTGGCGTAGGCTGGATTGCGCCTTACAACTTTGCAAAAGGAGAAAAGTTATATTCTTGAGATAACACTTTTCCACGATTATTAACAAAAATAGCCGCAATCTTTGTTATGTTTGTGAAATCGCGCATGATTTCATTAATAAGCTTAGTATCTTCATTCGTACAAATCATGGTAAAACCTCCAATCACAAATGTGTTAAGAGGTCTAGTAAGCACACCGTTAAAATAGCTCTACTTGCTCTCTATCTAATGGGAAGGCTCTAAACCTGAGAAAAGAGAAAAGTGACATACCACCTAAAATTCATATACATATAAAATTACGTTATTTCTTGTTTTATATGTATAAGTATAACAGGATTGTCGTATTTTAGTAATAGAAAAATCGCATTTTACGAATATACATAAAAAGTTGCATTTAATAATTTTTATAATAAAGGTAGATAAAAGCCTTATAGTACATGTATTTAGAAAGGATTGAGTCCGATGGGTTGTGACTGAATAGCAAGGCATGCTCTATAGTAATATATGGTGTACAGAATTTAGGGTTGCATACATATGAATGATTAAAGAAATGATAAAAAATATAAATTGGTATACCGCAACATAGTTTTCTGTACATAGATACTTTGATACTTTCATTATACGTATGGAGGGTATTATGGCGACAACATGTGGATTAACTGAATTTGTAGGGACTAGTAAAACTGGTGATACTATTGGTCTCGTAATTGCTAACGTAGATCAACAAGTATTAGATGCGATGAAACTAAAGAAAAAATATCGTTCCATCGGTATTTTAGGTGCTCGTACTGGTGCAGGCCCACACATTATGGCTGCTGATGAAGCAGTAAAAGCAACCAATACTGAAATTGTTAGCATTGAATTACCTCGTGATACTAAAGGTGGCGCAGGCCATGGCTCGTTAATCATTTTTGGTGGTGATGATGTATCCGATGTAAAACGAGCTATTGAAGTAGCATTAGCTGAAGTGGAACGTACTTTTGGCGATGTATACGCAAACGATGCTGGTCATATTGAACTTCAATATACAGCACGCGCTAGTCATGCAGTAAATGCAGCATTTGGTGCTCCTGAAGGTAAAGCCTTTGGCCTTATTGTAGGTGCTCCAGCAGCGATTGGCGTAGTTATGGCCGATGTAGCTGTTAAATCTGCGAACGTTGATGTAATCGGTTATGCATCTCCTTCTGCAGGTACAAGTAATTCTAACGAAGTAATTTTACAGATTTCTGGCGATTCTGGAGCTGTACGACAAGCGGTTATTTCTGCTCGTGAAGTAGGTAAACAATTGCTCGGTACTATGGGTGACGAACCAGTGAACGGAGCCCCTTCCTATATCTAATCTGAAAGGATGGTATGCCCTATGAAATCAAAACGTTTCGAAGTCTTAAGTCAACGTCCTGTTAATCAGGATGGTTATGTAAAGGAATGGGTAGAGGAAGGTTTTATAGCCATGGAATCTCCTCAAGATCCAAAGCCTAGCCTCAAAATCGAAGGTGGTCGCATCGTTGAACTCGATGGTAAGCGTCGCGAAGATTTTGATCTTATCGATACATTTATTGCAAATTACGGTATCGTTCTCGATGGTGCTCAAGAAGCAATGGCAAAGGATTCAAAAGAGATTGCTAATATGATGCTTACACCATCAGTACCTCGTGAAGAAATCGTTAAGATTTGTAAATCTATTACTCCAGCGAAAATGTTGGAAGTTGTTTCTACTATGAACGTTGTTGAAATGATGCAATGTATGCAAAAATGCGTGCTCGTCGTACAATGGCTAACCAAGCCCATGTAACGAACGTAAACGACAATCCAGTGCAAATCGCAGCCGATGCTGCGGAAGGTGCACTTCGTGGGTTCGCAGAAGAAGAAACAACAGTAGCCGTTGCTCGTTACGCACCACTCAATGCGATTAGCTTACTCGTAGGCTCTCAATGTGGTCGACCAGGTGTATTGACACAATGCTCCTTGGAAGAAGCGACAGAATTGGAACTTGGCATGCGTGGCTTCACAGCATATGCAGAAACAATTTCCGTATATGGTACAGAAGACGTATTTACCGATGGTGATGATACACCTTGGTCTAAAGGATTCCTCGCATCTGCTTATGCATCTCGTGGTCTTAAAATGCGCTTCACCTCTGGTACAGGTTCTGAAGTACAAATGGGCCAAGCAGAAGGTAAATCTATGTTGTACCTTGAAATCCGTTGCCTATACATCACAAAAGGCGCCGGCGTACAAGGTATCCAAAATGGTTCTGTAAGCTGTATCGGTATTCCAGCAGCTGTACCTTCTGGTATCCGCGCTGTATTAGCAGAAAACCTTGTAGCAGCTATGCTCGACCTTGAATGTGCATCTAGTAATGACCAAACATTCAGTCATTCTGATTTGCGTAGAACAGCTCGTACATTGATGCAATTTGCACCTGGCACTGACTTTATCTGCTCTGGTTATAGCTCTACACCAAACTATGACAACATGTTCGCTGGTTCCAACTGGGATGCAGAGGACTATGATGACTGGACAGTTATCCAACGTGACCTCAAGGTAAATGGCGGTCTTATTCCTGCTCGCGAAGAAGAAGTTGTAGCGGTTCGTAATAAAGCGGCTCGTGCATTACAAGCGTTGTTCAAAGCCTTAGGCTTGCCTCCAATTACAGATCAAGAGGTAGAGGCTGCTACATATGCAAATGGCTCTAAAGATATGCCTCCTCGCGATAAGGTTGCAGACATTAAAGCGGCTCAAGACTTGTTAAACCGTGGTGTTACAGGCGTTGACTTCGTAAAAGGCTTAGCTAAAGAAGGTCATCAAGATGTAGCACAAAGTATTTTGAACCTATTAAAACAAAAAATCTCCGGCGATTACTTACAAACATCGGCCATCTTTGACCGTGATTTCAACGTTATCTCCGCGATTAACAATAGAAATGACTATCAAGGTGTTGGCACAGGGTATCGTGTGGAAGGTGAAGATTGGGAACGTATTAAAGATATTCCAAACGCCATTGATCCACGGGATATATAAGGAGGTGTCATGATGGCTGAAATTAACAGAGATGTATTACGCTCTATTATCCTAGACGTTTTACAAGAAATGGGTGGTGTTCATGAGGCACCACAATTTAAGGCTAATGTTGGTGAAAGTGCAGCACCTAGACATGAAGACCCAACTGGTGACGATAGCTGGCTCCAAACTGGTGGCCCTGCACAACCTGGTACAAGCGCAGATGAAGTAGTTATTGCTGTTGGCCCTGCCTTTGGCCGTAGTCAACGACAAACTATCGTTGGTGTACCGCATCAAGAAGTGATTCGCCAATTAGTAGCTGGTATCGAAGAAGAAGGTTTAAAAGCTCGTGTAATTCGCGTGTATCGTTCCTCTGACGTAGCGGCCGTAGCCGTTGAAGGCGATTCTATTTCTGGATCTGGTGTATGCATCGGTATTCAATCTAAAGGTACTACTTTGATTCACCAACGCGATTTACAACCACTTTCAAATTTGGAATTATTCCCTCAAGCACCTCTATTAACAGCTGAAACATACCGTGCTATCGGTAAAAATGCTGCTAAATATGCTAAGGGCGAATCCCCAACACCAGTACCAACATTGAACGATCAAATGGCTCGTCCAAAATATCAAGCATTATCTGCATTGCTTCATATCAAGGAAACTAAGCATGTAGTAAAAGGTAAGCCAGCTGATGAAGTTCGTGTCACTGTATAAGGAGGTTTACTATGGCTAACGAATTAGAAGCCTTAATTCGGCAAATCGTATCTGAAATAGACGGGGCGAAAGGTAGTACAACACAGTATTCAGCGCCTCATACACCATCTACAACTAATACAGTAGATAGAGTAGTTACAATCGAAGATTATCCGATTGCTAAAAAACATCCAGAATGGATTGATCTTGGTCAAGGCCGAGATTTAAGCCATATTACGATGGATAACGTAATGGCCGGACATATTACAATGGACGATTTAAAAATTTCTCCATCCATTTTGAAAGCTCAAGGTCAAATTGCTAAGGCTGGGGGCCGAGATCAAATTGAACTCAACTTCTCTCGCGCTGCAGAAATGACGAAGGTAAGTGATAAACGTTTACTTGAAATGTACAATGCACTTCGTCCATATCGTTCTTCTAAACAAGAACTGTTAGATATTGCTAGCGAACTTGATGGTTTAGGGGCTCCAATTTGTGCAAACTTTGTACGAGAAGCTGCAGAAAATTACGAACGTCGTAAAAAACTTAAAGGTGATAATTAACCTATAGGAGATGTCATTATGAAACGAATTGTTGGCATCGATATCGGAAACTCTACAACAGAAGCGGCCTTGGCCGAAATTCATAGCAATGGCGAGGTAAAAGTTCTTATCTTCTGCCATCGCTAGTACCACAGGTATTAAAGGAACGCGCGAAAATATCGTGGGGCTCATGGATGCCCTCAAGTCGCTAATCAAGTCTGCTAATCTTACACTACGAGACATTGACTTAGTTCGCATTAATGAGGCTACACCAGTTATTGGCGATGTGGCTATGGAAACGATTACTGAAACCATAATTACAGAATCGACCATGATAGGTCACAATCCTAAAACACCAGGTGGTTTAGGCCTTGGCGTAGGCTATACGGTTCCTATTGAACAACTGATTGATAAGCCACAAGGTCAGCCATACATCGTGGTAGCTCCAAAGATTATCGATTTTGAATTGGTAGCACAGCTAATTAATGCGTACTGTAAGCGAGGTTATGATATTCGAGCTGCTATCCTTCAAGCCGATGATGGGGTACTCGTCAATAATCGACTAGATCATAAAATTCCTATCGTAGACGAGGTTGCGTATATCGATAAAATCCCAATGGAAATGCTTTCCGCGGTAGAGGTTGTAGACCCGGGGCAAGTGGTATCACAATTATCGAATCCTTATGGAATCGCCACTGTATTTGAGCTTTCACCAGAGGAAACAAAGAATATTGTGCCTATCGCTAGAGCTCTTATCGGAAATCGATCAGCTGTAGTCATCAAAACACCGGCAGGGGATGTTAAGGAGCGGGTAATACCGGCAGGATCCATCATTGTTATGGGGAATGACCGAACTGTATCCGTCGATGTATCTGCTGGGGCAGAGAAAGGATTATGGAAACCCTCGAATCGGTTCATCCTATCGATGATATTAGTGGTGAAGCAGGTACGAATGTAGGTGGCATGCTTGAAAAGGTTCGCCTTACAATGGCTCAATTGACGAATAAATCACCACAAGATGTATTCATCCAAGATTTGCTAGCCGTAGATGTAGCTGTTCCTATCAATGTAAAGGGTGGCCTTGCAGGTGAGTTCTCTATGGAACAAGCCGTAGGCATTGCCTCCATGGTTAAGTCAGATCATCTACAAATGGAAATCATTGCGAAGCAGGTAGAAAAAGAGTTAGGCGTACCAGTTGAAATCGGTGGTGAAGAGGCTGAATCAGCTATCTTAGGGGCTTTGACTACACCGGGGACAGCAAAACCAATGGCCATACTCGATCTAGGGGCAGGCTCAACTGATGCATCCATCATTAACCAAGAAGGAAAAATTAAGGCCATTCATCTTGCAGGAGCAGGAAATATGGTAACTATGCTCATCAATTCTGAACTTGGTTTAGAGGATATGCATATTGCAGAAGCCATCAAACGAGACCCATTGGCTCAAGTACTCAGTGTATATCACATTCGTCACGAAGATGGAACGGTGCAGTTCTTTAATGAACCACTTCCGGCAGCATTGTTTGGACGCGTTGTTATCGTAACGCCAGATGGGTTAGTTCCTGTAGAGCGAGATATCCCTCTAGAAACAATTAAGCGTGTCCGTCAAACGGCAAAGAAACGGGTGTTTGTCACAAACTCACTCCGTGCTTTGGCATCTGTGAGTCCTACTCATAATGTGCGAGATATACCATTCGTAGTTATCGTAGGTGGTTCTGCATTAGACTTTGAAATTCCTCAACTCGTAACTGATGCACTTTCACAATATGCATTAGTAGCGGGGCGAGGCAATATTCGAGGCGTTGAAGGGGCACGAAATGCGGTAGCAACAGGATTGGTATTATCCTATGTACAGAAGGGAGGCCTATGATGGATCAAAGTATCGTCAGTAAGCCAACCATATTGCTGTATGCTACAGAGCATATTAGTGAGGATATACTAAAACCCGTTCTACATGGTATTGAAGAGGAAGGTCTACCAGTTGTCATTGAGTCCCATAGTGGTACGCATATGACATTGGCCGACCTAGCATCTCGTAATTCGGCTTTATCTGTTGGGATAGGCGTTGATGATGAGGCGATTGTGTTGACCTATAAAAACATACCAATGCATCAATTTATTTATCGACTTACGGGTTATGCTCAATATCCAGATAGCTTACGCACCTTAGGTGTCAATGCAGCTCGCCGTGTAAAAGGAAATCCTTTCGTTTCTGATGAACGATTGGAAGTAGCTTTTTAAATCTAACTAACTTTAGAGGTGGTGCATATGGCTATTTATACGAAAACCGGTGATGCAGGTACAACGGCCTTATTTGATGGCACTAGAGTACCTAAAAATTCACTTCGTGTGGACACATATGGAACCTTTGATGAATTAAATGCACAGGTTAGTGTATGTGAGAAATTAGTCGTCTCACCAGACAATAAACATGTGCTTCACACATTACAACATCAGCTATTCCGCTTATGTGCGGAGGTAGCCACGCCTCATGTGGAAAATCTTAGTGAAAGTAGCAATTTGATTTCACAACAAGATATAAGCGATTTGGAACGTTTGATCGATGACTATACAAAGCGATTGCCGCAGCAACATAGCTTTATATTAAGCGGAAATTATCTATCTGCTGCAGAGCTACACGTGGCACGTACTATTTGTCGTCGTGGAGAACGATTGCTTATAAGCTTAGGTTCTGTAGAACCTATTCGCGATGAGGTTCGTAAATTTATTAATCGACTATCTGATGCTCTATATATCATGGCTCGTATGGAAGACTATGTACAATTTGTGGAAACAATTGTAGAACGCGTTTCAGAACGTGTAGCAACTAGTCGTGAGGAAATACTGACAGAAAGCAATCAATGCGTAAGTAATATAGAGCATACTGCTGAAACTGGAGTTTATGATATGACAACTGGAACAGAGTTAGAACATATTATGACGAAGCTTTCTCAAGCGGCAATGGACTATGCTCAGTCCATAGGCGTACCTATCGTTGTATCTATAGTAGATGCAAACGGTGTCTTAATGTATTTCCAACGTATGTCAGATGCATTGCTCATCAGTAACGACATCGCACAGGCAAAGGCGTATACCGCAGTGGCGCTTAAATCAGCAACTCATCAAATACATCCAAGCGCACAGCCTGATGGCGATCTATTCAACATAGAATCCATGGTAAACCGTAAAATTTGCACCTTTGGTGGAGGATATCCAATCATCATCAATGGCAAGATTGTGGGAGGACTTGGCATTAGCGGTGGTACCGTGGCACAGGATATGGACATTGCATCTCACGCATTACAATCTCTGTTAACTCAATGAGGTGAAAATAATGGACGTAACGCAAATGTATATTAGTGAGTTTGTTGGTACTGCCGTTCTAATTGCATTTGGTAACAGTACAAATGCATCGATTCTATTAAAGAAAACCATCGTTAGTATTTTTGGAACTAACTGGCTACACATTATCTTTGGATGGGCCTTTGCCGTAGCCTTTGGTGTATACGTAGGTATTACACTTGGTGGCCCTGGCCATTTGAATCCAGCAGTTACCTTTGCCCTTGCTGTAGCAGGTATATTCCCTTGGGATCAAGTGATTCCAATGGCCATCGCTCAAATTGCAGGTGGTTTTACAGGTGCTGCCATTGCTGCATTGTTCTATTATCCACACTTTAAAGTAACCGGTCCTGACGAAGGAAACTGTGTAGGGATTTTTGCAACAGGTCCAGCAATCGATAATAAACCTTTCAATTTGATATCTGAAATTATAGCAACATTTATGTTTATGTTAGCTATTCTCTGTTTAGGTAAAATGGCTGATGGTTTAGCACCTATGGTCATCGGTATCTTGGTAGCATCTGTTGGTATGTCCTTTGGTGCAACAACAGGATATGCGTTAAATCCAGCGCGCGATTTGGGTCCACGCTTAGCATATTTCTTACTACCGATTCCTAATAAGGGAACTGCGAACTGGCAATATGCATGGGTACCATTTATTGGTCCGTTGATTGGGGCAGGCTTGGCAGTATTATTCTTCCAATTAGTGGCGCCTTAATTATAGCTAGAGTATATAAAACAAGGACGAACTATGGTGTGTCGATATAGTTTAAAGAATACATATTGAATTAGGAGGAAATTATATGTCCTTTCAAGAGGTAATTGATGCAAAACAGCGCATCATACAAGAATTTGTGCCCGGAAAGCAGGTTACTATAGCACATGTTATTGCCAATCCTAAGCCAGATTTATTTAGGAAAATGGGGCTAGAGGAAAAAGGGCGAAATGCCATTGGAATTCTCACCATAACACCTGGCGAAGGGACCATTATTGCAGCCGATATTGCGAGTAAATCTGGTGATATCGAAATTGGTTTCATCGATAGATTTTCGGGGGCACTTCTTATAACTGGTGATGTATCTGCTGTTGAATCTGCATTGCGTAGTGTAATTGAAGGATTGCAACGCATATTAGGATTTTTCCCAACAGATTTAACAAGATCCTAATGAAAGGATAACTATGAGCACTGAAAAGAAAGAAAAGCGTATCCTTCTAGTAGGACGTAGCGGTTGTGGAAAGACTACATTAGCAGATACGATTACACATGGCTCGGCTACGTATCATAAGACACAAGCGATAACGCGCGTGGGAAACTTCATCGATACCCCTGGAGAATACATGGAAAATCCTAATTACTATCGAGGCTATCTTGCACGCCTATGATGCGGATTTAGTGATTTTCATGATTCCTGCAGGTGATGAAACAACCATATTCCCACCAAGCTTTGGGAACTCCTTAAACCGCGAGGTTATAGGTGTTGTATCAAAGGTGGATACGGGTAAAGATATAGAGGCGCCTCGACGCAATCTCAAACTAGCGGGAGCCACTAATATTTTTGAAATATCAGTTCACGACGAAGAGTCGTTAAAACAATTATGTAACTACATATACGGTTAGTTGAAAGAAGGTTTTTCCATGGACAAAGGTTTTGAAGAACAAGTTAATCAATTTATTTTAAATAAGGCGATCATTCCAAAAAGCTTGGGTCTATGGGAACGATATTTCAAAAAAATGTGTCTTGCTTGGCAGGATATGAAACCTGAGATTCATGCTCAGCATATTATTTTTTCTGCAGATAATGGCATTTCCGTAGATGGTTTAATCGGTTATAACTATGAGATTACTCGTAAACAGTCTCAGAATATGATTGATGGTAAAAGTGCAGTTGCTAATTATTGTATCTTTAACCATATTCCTTACGAAGTGGTAGATGTAGGCATTGCTTGCTCACAAGGTATTGGGGTCGATCGAAAGGTTGCTCAAGGCACAAAGAATATATTAGACGGTGCTGCTATGAGCGCTGGAGAATTTGATTTAGCGTACCAAGCGGGATATAACCGCGTTGTCTACTATGCAGAATCGGGAATTAATCTATTTTCCTTCGGAGAAATGGGTGTTGGTAACACGACTACGTCAGCAGCGGTCTTGAGTGGTCTTACAAAGCTAGACCCACGTATAACCGTAGGTCCTGGATCCGGTCCTGAAGACGAAGCGTACATGAATCAAAAAACGTGAGTTTGTACGGACTGCACTATCTCATCATAAGGGGCACTTAAATAGTCCAAAAGAAGTAATTAGTCGCGTAGGTGGCTTTGATATAGCCGCTATTACAGGTGCTATGGTAGCTTGTACGGACTTACATATCCCATTTGTTATTGATGGATATATTACAGCAGTTGCTATGGCTTGTGCTACTCAAATGAATGGAGAGGCTCCATTATACGGTATTCCATCTCATTATTCTCGCGAGGTAGGAATGGCCGCAGCATTGGCTTATGCAAATATTCGTCTTGATGAAGTTCCAATCCATGGACAAATGGCATTAGGTGAAGGGACTGGTGCTGTACTCATGGTACAACTACTTAAAAACAGCACACTTTGCCTTTATGAATATAGGTACTATGGTGGAATTATTAGAAAAATAAAATTTGTAACCTTTGTTTTATGTTTTGTAAAAGGAGAGAAAACAAATGACACAAGAAGCATTAGGTATGGTGGAAACTAAGGGCCTAGTAGGCGCAATTGAAGCAGCTGATGCAATGCTTAAAGCAGCTAATGTAGAACTCGTAGGCAATGAAAAAATTGGCTCTGGTCTCGTTACTGTTATGGTTCGTGGTGATGTAGGAGCTGTAAAAGCTGCTGTAGATGCCAGGTGCAGCTGCTGCAGAACGCGTAGGCATTGTTATCTCTACTCATGTAATTCCAAGACCTCATAAAGATGTAGAAGGTATTTTACCAACAAAGGGTGAATAATTATGGCCGATACTAAAAGTATGGTAGATGAGATTTTAAAGCGCGTATTGATGCGTATCGATGGTGCTGATTTAAGCAAAAGTACAGGCGCAACAGGTAATGCATCTTGTGCATGTGCTTCGTCACCTGTAAGTTCACCTACTACAAATCAACTACAAACTTCAATGATTACTGAACACGTAGGCAGTACTACAACAGGCGATACAATTGGTCTCGTAATTGCCAATGTAGACAGTCAAGTATTGGAAGCTATGAAGCTCACTAAGTCATATCGATCTATCGGTATCTTAGGTTCACGTACAGGTGCAGGGCCGCAAATCATGGCCGCTGATGAAGCTGTAAAAGCAACGAATACAGAGATTGTTAGCATTGAACTGGCCCGTGATATGAAAGGTGGCGCTGGTTCTGGTTCCCTTATCATATTTGGTGGCGATGACGTATCCGATGTAAGACGTTCTGTGGAAGTAGCATTACGTGAATTAGAACGCACCTTTGGCGAAGTATATATGAATGACGCAGGCCATGTGGAGGTCCAATATACAGCGCGTGCAGGAGAAGCCTTAGTCACTGCTTTTGGGACACCAGAAGGTAAAGCCTTTGGGTTATTAGTAGGTGCCCCAGCAGCAATAGGTGTAGTTATGGCAGATACAGCAGTTAAATCAGCTAATGTAGATGTGGTAGATTATCAGTCTCCATCGAGCTCAGATATGTCAAATGAAGTTGTTTTACTAATTTCTGGTGACTCTGGCGCTGTTAAACAAGCTGTAAAAGCAGCACGTGATGTGGGGTTAGCGTTACTAGAAACTATGGGAGAAAGACCTAAAAACAAAGGTAATGCTTACATCATCTAATGAATAAACGTCGGGAGGTGGCATGGTGAAAGATTCACTAGGGTTACTAGAAGTAGCTGGTTTACTGGGGGCTATCACCGCATCAGATGCAATGGTTAAAGCTGCAAATGTACGGCTCATAGGAATAGAAAAGGCGAGAGGACTTGGCTGGATGACCGTAAAGGTAACTGGTGATGTGGCAGCTGTTGAAGCAGCTGTTCAAACAGGTGTGGCGATTACAAAAGGTATGAACCTGTATGTAGCTCACAAAGTAATTCCTCGACCTGCAGAAGGCTTAGTCGAATCCTTTAATGATGATTTTACAGATAAGCCGGCTAAGGTAGCTGATGAAACAGAGAAACCCCAATTAGATGAAAAGGTTGTTGAGGTGTTAGATGAGATAGTATCTACGATCATGGAACCGAAAAGTTCTAAATCAACAGGTACAAAGAAAATAACACCAAAGAAAAACTCTAAAAAGAAATAAAGTAGTAAATAATAAAGGAGATTATCATGAATAACGCATTAGGCATGGTAGAAACAAAAGGTTTAGTAGGCGCAATTGAAGCGGCTGACGCAATGGTAAAAGCAGCTAACGTTACATTAGAAGGTACTGAAAAAATCGGTTCCGGTCTTGTAACTGTAATGGTTCGCGGTGATGTAGGCGCTGTAAAAGCAGCGGTTGATGCGGGCTGTGCAGCAGCACAAAAAGTAGGTGAAGTAGTATCTACTCATGTAATTCCACGCCCTCATAGCGATGTAGAATTAATCTTACCTAAGAAAGGATAATAGCTTATGGATCGGGGAACAGATTCGTGCTATCGTACGAGAAGTGATCGAAGCCATGTTCGAATCGTCCATTCCCGTAGGTGTGAGCAATAGACATGTCCATCTATGTCAGGAGGACTGGGATATATTATTCCCTAACCAGGCTATTACTAAAAAAAGTGACTTAAAACAAACTGGAGAATTTGCTTCAGAACAAACAGTTACTTTAGTGGGGCCTAAAGGGGTCATTCAAAAACGTCCGCGTATTAGGTCCTCTTAGAAAACAGTCACAGTAGAGGTATCTTTGACCGATGCTCGTGCATTGGGTATAAAACCTCCTATTGTGCTATCTGGTCATTTAGAATCAGCCGTAGAGATTACTCTATGTACTGAAAATGGGGAAATTACAAAACCTATTTGCATCGTTGCAAAACGACATATTCATATGTCACCTGATGATGCAAAACGGCTTAATGTAAACGATGGCGATAGCGTTAATGTTGAACTTCAAACGCCAGAGCGCACCACTGTATTTGGTGATGTCATCGTTCGAGCCGTACCCGGTTTTGTCCTAGAACTCCATATTGATACAGATGAGGCAAACGCTGCCAATGTACAAGGTACAGTGATGGCGAGAATTGTACAGTAAAGTAGGTGATATGATGAAAGGTTTGAAAAAAGGCAAATAATACCTTGCAAGAGTTCTCTGATCTTGTAGAGTCCAAACAAGTGAGCTCTCATAATCAAAAGAATTTACGCGTAGGCATTGACCTTGGTACATCATCTATTGTCCTATCCGTAGTAAACGATAAAGGTAAACCTATATATGGTGCTTTTGAATACAACGAATCTATTCGAGATGGCCTTGTAGTTGACTATGTGGGAGCTGTTACAATTACGAGAGCTTTAAAGGCTAAGGCGGAAGCCGCCTTAGGCACAGAGCTTGTATATGCCGCAGCAGCTGTTCCACCTGGAACGATAGGCAAGAATAAAGAGGTAGTAGGTCATGTTCTTGAAAGTGCCGGTTTTGAAGTAACCTGCATTTTAGACGAGCCTACCGCTGCTGCTAATGTGCTCGGAATCACCGATGGCGCTGTTATCGACGTCGGTGGTGGTACTACGGGCATAAGCATTTTAAAAGATGGCCGAGTTGTATATACCGTAGATGAGCCTACAGGCGGCACCCATATGAACCTTGTAATTAGCGGGGCCTATGGCATCTCTATTCCTGAAGCGGAGGCCTATAAGCGCAATGAAGCGAATAAACGCGATGTATATGCAACCATACGGCCTGTGGTTGAAAAAATGGCAGCTATTTCTAAGCGTGCGTTACAAGAGGGTGGCTATGAAAAAGGGGGCTCCCATTGTTGTTGTAGGTGGTGCTTCTAATTTTGAGGAGTTTACAAAAACTTTCAGTCAATATATAGGATTACCCGTAGATAAGCCATTATACCCAGAGTTTGTAACGCCCTTAGGGATTGCCATGGGAAGTGAGCATTAATATGGATGCATTAGTTAAACTGGTGCTAGAACGCCTAGAAAAGCGCATGACATCCACTGCTACTTTTATGGTCACAGAGTGCAATAGCTATGATGAGCATATATTGTTGCAGAACCAACTCATTTCTTTCGCTGGTATAGATTATGGTCATTTACGAGAGTTAATGTGCGATACATTGGTGCCTTGGGTTGCCTATTTACATCGTGCATTAGCGTATGACTGTGAGGTGACGATACACCTAGCAGTTCCTGTAACCTCGTTGATGAATCCATCAGTCATTCTAGATTGGCCTATCAAATTTCTAGATAAATTTGGTCGTCCTATATATGCCAGTCATCAAGCGTGGATAACGACCTCTTTTGTTAGATCTTGTGAAAGTCAGTCTATTATCGTCATATATAGGGGGACAACGGTTCACCATGGCTGCTCGAGATGAAATCGAGCGCTTAGGTATCACAATAATTGAAGGGAACGAGAAGTATGCAAGTCGGTAAAGTTGTGGGTAGTATCGTATCTACTCAAAAGCATGAATCTCTAAAGGGAATGAAACTGATGATGGTAGATATTCTCGATGGAGAACAAGAGTTGACGGGGCGCATAGAAATCGCCGTCGATACAGTATGTGCTGGTGAAGGTGAATATGTGCTTCTAACTCGAGGCTCATCGGCACGGCATATTTTCGAAGATGATAAAGGCACCGCAGTAGATTGCGCTATTGTGGGTATTATTGATAGTTTTGAAAAATAATTGTATAGGAAATAGCTGGTGCCAGAGTTAAACCTAGTTATTGTGTCACATCATGAATATATCCTTGATTGTGTACACTGTTAGTTGACATGGTCATTGCATCAGCAATGCAACCTATATGGAGGTTCATGGTGGAAAACAATACACAGTTGAAAGAAATGATCCGCTCCATGGTTATAGATCTATTACAGGGGCAAAAAAGCAAGAAATGGCCTCATCACAACCTATTAAACAAGCGCCTAGAGGTCAAGTTGAGCCTGGTGTATTTGATACGGTTGATGAAGCAATTCAAGCTGCAAAAGCAGCGCAAGCACGCTTTGAAGATTGTACCTTGGCAACCCGTGAAAAGGTAATAGCAGACATCCGTGCTGCTATGCGTCCACGAGTGCAAGAGTTGGCTCAGAAAACCGTTGACGAAACGGGGATGGGTCGCGTTGCGGATAAAGTACTAAAATTAAACCTTACACTAAATAAAACACCGGGCGTAGAAGACCTTGTTACAGAGTGTGAAACTGGTGATAATGGTATGACATTATATGAATTATCAGCCTATGGTGTCATCGGTGCTATAACGCCAAGTACGAATCCGGCAGAAACATTAATATGTAATTCCATCGGTATGCTGGCGGCCGGAAATGCTATATTCTTTAGCGTTCATCCAGGCGCCAAGAATTTGAGTCGAGAGCTTGTTAGTGAGCTCAATCAAGTTATTGCTAAATCGATTGGCATTGAAAACCTTATTGTTACACTTCGAGAGCCATCTATTGAGTCTGCTCAAGAGATGATGCTACATCCAGATGTGAGCCTATTAGTTGTTACTGGAGGTCCTGGCGTAGTAAAACAAGCGCTTCAAAGTGGTAAAAGGTTATCGGTGCTGGTGCAGGCAATCCACCGGCCTTTGTAGATGAAACGGCAGATATTAAAAAGGCCGCTCAAGATATTGTTCTCGGCGCTAGTCTAGATAATAATATTCTATGTATCGCTGAAAAGAGCGTTGTAGCCATGCGTCAAATTGAGCCACAGCTAGTTCAAGAAATGGTAAAAGCAGGTTGTATTCTCCTTGAAAATCAACAGGATATTCAACGCCTAGTCGATTTAACAGTGTTGCCAAATGGGACACCAAATAAAAAATTTGTCGGTAAAAATGCAAGCGTTATTCTTGATGCAGCACATATTCCGTACAATGGTGATCCACGGTTGATTATCATGCGCACACCAAAAGACCATCCCTTTGCAGTAATTGAGATGTTAATGCCTATTCTACCTGTTGTAACGGTAGATAGCTTTGATGAAGGTCTTGATGTATGCTTGATGTTAGAAGCAGGCTTACATCATACGGCAACAATGCATTCCTTAAATATGGAACGCCTCAATCGGATGGCCCGTAAAATGAAAACTTCCATTTTTGTTAAGAATGGCCCATCCTATGCCGGTCTTGGCTTTAGCGGTGAGGGTACGACAACCTTTACAATTGCTACACCTACTGGGGAATCTACTACATCGGCTCGTTGCTTTGCACGACGTCGTAGATGTTGCTTAACAACAGGATTTAATATTCGATAGGTGGTGAGCATATGAATAAATGGACTTTTCCAACCCAGATTTATTGTAGGGCCAGATTCGTTAAATCGTCTTACAGCATTTTCTAATGAATCTATCCTTATCATATGCGATCCATTTTTAAAAGATTCTCCAAGCCTTACGTATGTGATGGGGTTAATGGACAGTAAAAATAAGGTAACCATCTACACTGATGTGGTACCCGATCCACCGATTACGCATGTAGTAAAGGGCATTGAGTTTATGGAAGGCATTAAACCAACTGTAATCATTGCCATAGGTGGGGGCTCCTGTATCGATATGAGCAAGGGCATTGCTTACTTTGGTCGTAAGTTAAAGCATATGGATATCAAATTCCTGTATTGCTGTTCCTACTACTAGTGGAACTGGATCAGAAGTGACCTCTTTTGCTGTTCTTACAGATAGCGAAACACAAATTAAATATCCTCTTATGGATGATGCGGTATTACCAGATGAAGCATTATTAACGCCATTATTTGTAAAAACATCTCCTCCAAATGTTACTGCTTTTAGCGGTATGGATGTTCTTGTTCATGCTCTTGAAGCCTATGTGGCAACGTCTGCAAATAATTTTACTGATGCGTTGGCACAGCAGGCAATTGAGCTTGTCTTTGAATACTTACCAAAATGTTATAAGTCAACAGCCACAGACCAAGATCGCATGTCAATGCACGAAGCATCATGCCTTGCAGGACTTTCCTTTAACAAGGCTGGCGTGGGTCTCGTTCATGCCATGGCACATCAGTTGGGTGGGCAATTTCATGTACCTCATGGACTAGCTAACAGTATGCTTTTTGCTTTATGTGATTGGATTTAATTGCTCTCATAACCAAGAGGTGGCACAAGAAATATGCCCATCTATCTGCTAAGTTGGGCTTTGCATCGCATAAAGCATCCGATGGAGATCAAATAGGTGCATTACTAGAGGCGATTGTAAAACTACAACGAACTTTAGAATGTCCAATGACACTGACTGAATTTGGTGTAGATAAGGCTACATCTGAACCAAAACTTAACCTCATGGCAGATAGAGCACTAGAGGATATGTGTTATAGATTTAATCCATACCCAGCTAACCATGATGATCTTATCGGATTATATAAAAAGATTTTGTAACCTATATAGAGTGAATAATAAACTCAAAAGTATATAATAAACAATACAAATACAAGAGGCTTTAATGATTTCATGGAAGCCTCTTTTTTTGTATGCCCTTATTCTTGTTAATTGAAATAGAAAATAGAAATAATATTTACCTATTTATTGCTTAAGTTATGTGCTATTAGATACACCTTGTTTCATCTTAGAATGATATAATAATTTTTTACATCCTATCACGATGTAGAGGTGTTATTCAAATTTAGTCATATTCCATATAACTCATTGGAATATAGAAAAACATAGATTTTATCTACATTTGTTGTATAATATGTATAGGATATTTAAAAAATTAGATGTTTTGTGAAAGCTTATCCTTATCTAAGTTTAATTAGATGTTTGGTGCATTATATTTTAGATTCATGCTCAATGTACTACTTTCACAATATGAGTATGATCTTGTGTGGTCATACGTTTTTGAAAAGAGAGGTATTTATGCAACACATGCTACGCATGGGTATTGACGTGGGCTCTACAACGGTTAAAGTTGTATTATTGGACGAACACGATAATTATTTGTATAAAAAGTACATACGCCATTATGCAAACATATTGGACACAGTATATACCTTGCTACAAGAGGCTCAAGTTAGGTCATGAAGACGCTCTTGTTCATGTATGTATTACTGGTTCTGGTGGGATGGCTATGGCCGAAAAGGTGCGCATCCCATTCATACAAGAGGTGATTGCTGAAACGCGAGCTGTGAAAGCCCTCTATCCAGAGACAGACGTTATCATCGAACTTGGTGGTGAAGATGCGAAGGTTACGTATTTAGGTCAAACTGCAGAACACCGTATGAGGTTCTTGTGCAGGTGGTACGGGCGCTTTTATCGACCAAATGGCGACTTTATTGCAGACAGATGCATCTGGCCTTAACCAATTAGCCATGAATGCTGATACGATTTATCCAATTGCGGCACGCTGTGGCGTATTTGCTAAAACAGACGTACAAGCTTTGTTAAACCAAGGTGCATCTCATGAAAATATTGCAAAATCTGTATTCCAAGCAATTGTAAATCAAACGATTGCTGGCCTTGCATGCGGTCATAAAATCGAAGGTAATGTAGCGTTCCTTGGGGTCCGTTGACATTCTTGTCTGAATTACGCCAATGCTTCTGTGATACCTTAGAGCTAGATGAAGCGCATCGCATTATCCCTGAAAACGGTGAATTATTCATCGCTTTAGGGGCGGCTTTGATGAAAGAAGACTGTCGTGAGATTACGGTTGGTCAATTAACAAAGGAAATTGGTGCCCTCATCGGTATCCCTATGGAGGCTACAGATCGTGTAGAACCTCTATTTAAAAATGAACAAGAATTAGAAGAATTCCGCGCTCGTCACGCTAAGGCAGTAACGCCAAAGGCGAATATTGAAGATGCGCAAGGTCCTTGTTACCTTGGTATTGATGCTGGTTCTACCACTCTTAAGGTAGTTCTCATCAACAGTAATAAGGAAATCATATTCTCTCACTATGGTCCTAACCATGGTAAACCATTAGAAAAATCTCGTGAAATGATCGAGAAGATTTATGAACTGTTACCAAAAGGCGCGTATATTGCGCATTCTGGTGTAACTGGTTACGGTGAAGCATTCCTTAAACGCGCCCTTGGCATCGATATTGGCGAAGTAGAAACAATGGCTCACTATCGTGCAGCTCGTTCTTCTGCCCTGATGTATCCTTTATTTTGGACATCGGCGGTCAAGATATGAAATGCTGTAAGGTTCGCGATGGCTATATCGAAGATATCGTATTGAATGAAGCGTGCTCCTCTGGTTGCGGCTCCTTCATCGATACATTCGCATCCGGTCTACGCATTCCAATCGATCAATTCGCGAAGGAAGGTTTATTGGCATCCTTGCCAATCGACTTAGGGTTCTCGTTGTACTGTATTTATGAACTCTAAGGTTAAGCAGGCTCAAAAAGAAGGTGCTACGGTACAAGATATCGCGGCAGGTCTTGCTTATTCTGTTATTAAAATGCCCTTTATAAGGTTCTTAAGGTGAAAGACCCTAAAGAATTGGGCGATCATATCGTTGTACAAGGTGGTACGTTCTACAATGAATCCGTATTGCGTGCCTTCGAGAAATTGATGGGCGTAGAAGTAATTCGTCCTGACGTATCTGGCTTGATGGGTGCTTATGGTATGGCTCTTCTTGCAGCGGAAACGGCGGAAGAGTTACAAAAGGGTGAAAGTACATTGCTAGATAGTGAAGGCCTTAACTCCTTACAAGTATCTACGACAATGCGCAATTGTGGCCTTTGCTCCAATAACTGTATGCTTACCATCAATGCTTTCTCTGATGGTCGTACCTACGTAACGGGTAACCGTTGTGATCGCGGTGCGGGCGGTATGATTCAAGAGGAACGCAAAGCAGTTCCTAACTTAGTAGACGTTAAATTGCGTCGTTACTTCGATTATTACTTGAAGAAAAACATTCCAGAGTTTGAAGGTAAAATGCGTGTAGGTATTCCTCGCGTTCTCAACATGTATGAGGACTTTCCATTCTGGTTTACATTCTTCAATAGCTTGGGTTATGAAGTAATCCTTTCCGATTATACAACTAAGGATCAATACAATAAGGCTATCGATACGATTCCATCTGATACAGCTTGCTATCCTGCAAAAAGCTGTACATGGTCATATTCGAGACTTAGCGAATGCACAGGTAGACTTTGTTTGGTACCCTTGTATTCAACATGGCCCTAAGGAATTTAGCCGCGACAATAATTACCATTGTCCAATGGTTATTTCCTATCCAGAACTTATCAAAAACAACATGCAGGAGGTTAGGGGATACTCCCATTCCACGCACCATTCTTGCCATTAGCTGATAAAGAAATCCCTTGTTCCGGCCCTTGTGAAAGCATTGGACTTCTTTAAACTTAAAGAAGAAGGATATTGCTAAGGCTGTAGACCTCGCTTGGGAAGAGCAGGAAAACTGTAAAGCTTCTTACCGTGAAACGACAAAGAAAACTGTGTCTCGCCTCGTGGCAGAACAAATTCCGACAATCGTATTGGCTGGCCGTCCATATCATTTGGACTCCGGTATTAACCACGGTATTCCTGAACTTATCACATCTCTTGGTATGGCTGTTCTTACAGAAGATGGTGTTGCTCCACTAGGCAATGAAATTAAGCATTTACGTGTTGTAGACCAATGGTCCTACCATAGCCGTCTATACCGCGCTGCTGAATTTGTAAGTAGAACAGAAGGCTTCCAAATTGTTGAGCTCAACTCCTTTGGTTGCGGTCTCGATTCTATCGTAGCGGATCAAGTAAAAGATATACTTTCAGCAAACCATAAAATTCATACCTTACTCAAAATCGATGAAGGTACAAACCTTGGAGCCGTGACAATCCGTTTGCGATCCTTGCAATCTGTAATGGAACGTAGTTTGCGTCGTCATCATAACCCAGAAGCACCAGAAGTGGTGGAAGAGCAATTGCCAACCTACGATTATAATCGCGTCGTATTCACAGAGGAAATGCGTAAGACCTATAAAATCTTGGTGCCACAAATGTCACCATTGCATTTTAGCCTCTTAGAGCCAGTTCTCAAAAATGAAGGATATGACTTTGAAATGTTGCCAGCGCCTACGCGTGACGATATCTAAGTGGGTTTAAAATACATTAATAATGATGCATGTTACCCAGCGATTATCGTTGTTGGTCAGCTCATGTCTGCACTATTATCCGGTAAATATGATGTAGATAAGACGGCTGTTATCATCTCTCAAACTGGTGGTGGTTGTCGTGCTACAAACTACATCGGTTACTTACGTAAAGCATTGATTGATGCTGGTATGAAACAAGTACCTATTCTATCTCTTAATGCGAGTGATATGGAACGCCAACCAGGCTTTAAGTTGACAAAAGGTTTCTTACATCGTATGATTCAAGCCGTTGTTTACGGTGATGCCCTCATGCAATGCGTATTGGCTACACGTCCTTACGAAACTAACCCGGGCTCTACAGATGCATTATGTGATTACTGGATTAAAAATTACGTGAAAATATTACATCTGCCAGCCTTCGTCAGTATAATAAGTACATCAAAGAAATCATTCATGACTTTGATAACTTGCCGGTCAATAAAGATGTACAAAAACCTCGTGTTGGCGTCGTAGGGGAAATTTACGTTAAATTCCACCCAAGTGCTAACAACCATATCAATGAACTCATTGAAAAGAAGGTGGCGAAGTCGTTACATCTGGTTTATTAGACTTCTTCTTGTACTGCGCAATGGACAGTACATATCGTGCTAAACACCTTGATGGTACATGGCTATCTGGCTTCTTTTGGTACATTGGCTCGTGAAGCCCTTGAACTCTACCGCTTGCCATACGCTAAAGCCGTAGCAGCGTCTAAAAACTTTGACCCTCTACAACGTATGACAGAAGTAGCAAAAAGAAGCAGCTCAATTCATCGGTCTTGGTAACCAATGCGGTGAAGGCTGGTTCCTCACAGGCGATATGATTGACCTTATCGAAAAAGGGGCCAAACAAATCGTATGTTTACAACCATTTGGATGTTTACCAAACCACGTTACAGGTAAAGGCATGGTTAAAACACTATCTGCTGCCTACCCAGACGTGCGCATTGCTGCCATAGACTACGATCCAGGCTCCAGTGCAGTAAACCAAGCAAATCGACTAAAACTATTACTATCGACAATGTTTGAATGAATAAAATTGCTCTGTTATATTTTCAATGGGGCCCCCATGTGACAACTACATAACACTAGTAGTATAGAAAAAACACAGCCCTCTCTTGGCTCAGTACGTCACTACGTTCCGTAAAATCGCTGCAGAGAGGGCTGTATTCTTTTCTATATACGCTAATTATGAAGATGTCCCATTGAAAATATAACTAGTGCAGTGGGGAGAAGTTGGGGAGAATTTAGTGAATAACTAATAAGCAATAAGGTCCCTTACATTTTATAATGGGGCCCGAATTGCATATTACTAGTATAGAAAAAATACAGCCCTCTTGGCTCAGTACGTCACTACGTTCCGTAAAATCGCTGCAGAGAGGGCTGTATTCTTTTCTATTTACGCCCGATATGAAGATGTCCCATTATAAAATGTAAATGATCCATCTACTATATATCTAATAGCTCCATCGGTTTTTTATCTCATTATTTAAAAAACCTTTTTTCGATTTTTACGGAATATATACTAACGGAAAAGAGGAGAAATTGGGCATGTGACTTAGTTTTTCCTACAATCAGTTGGACAGGTGCTTTCCTTTATTGTGCATAGTGTATTTGTAAAAAAGAATTAGCAGATTTTAATTTAAGCTGTATAGCCACACAATGGGACGCCTTCACAGGTAGTGTTAATATAAATAAGAGTACCCCTTTACGAAGCGATTTTACGAAGCGTAGCGCCGTACTGAGCAAGGAAAGGGGTATCTTATTTATATACTAATATTATTCTGTTGTAGTTGGGCCCCATTGTGTGGCTTACAGAAACGTATAAAATAAATTATTCTTTTTCTACCAAACCATACAAGCACAATAAGGAAAGCACTGCACATACTAGCATTGTAATCCCCATTGGTATGCCCGTATGATCCCCACCTATACCAACTAATGGTGATACAATACCTGCAGCAAACATGCTAGCAAAGCCGAGTATGGCAGAGGCACTGCCAGCCATTTTACCGTATTTAGCCATTGCCATAGAGAAAGAGGCAGAGCCAAATAGAGATACTGTACATACGGTAAAGAATAGGATTGTTGTTACAGGAATGAGAGACCATTCGAAAATCATGGCAATTAAGAATAGTAAGGAACCGATTGTAAGTTGCCACAGGCTGAATGTAAGCATATTTGACGAGATGTTACGACATTACTTACTCGTCCGCTAATGGCACTGGCCAAGATAATGCCGCAGCTATTGATACCAAAAGATAACTAAATTCTTGGGCTGAAAGTTGGAAAATATTTTGGTATACAAAGGATGACCCTGAGATATATGCAAAAAATCCGCCAAAAGCAAATAATTGGATTAATGTTTGTCCTAAGGAATGGTTTATCTTTGATGAGCGTAAAGTAGTTTTTTATAGCCGTTGCAACGCCGCCAGTAACGCGGTTTTTCCTTTGGTAAGCTTTCACGGAAAGAAAAGAGCCTACCAATAAAATAGCAGAAAATATTGCTAAAATAACGAAGATAACGCGCCATGTAGTGAATAAGAGCAGTTGACCGCCTATGAAAGGGGCAATTACTGGTGCGAGGCCGTTAACCATCATGAGTAAGGCAAAAAGTTTTGTTAATTCTTGACCAAATGCAAAATCTCGAGCGATGGCCTTAGCAATTACAACGCCCACAGATCCTGTTAAACCTTGTAGAAAGCGTCCTAGTAAAAGTATTTCAATGCTTGGTGCATAAGCACATATAATGCCAGAAATAACACATAGTAAATTGCCTATAATAAGTGGTACCTTACGCCCCATTGTATCACTAATAGGGACCCCCAAATAATTGGCCTAATGCAACACCAAAGGTCATAATACCAATGGTCATTTGAATATTTGATGCTGTTGTATTTAATTCGCCAGGCATAATCGGTAATGCCGGTAAATATAAATCTGTTGCAAGCGGTGTAATGGCTGTTAACATGCCAAGGAATACTACTAAGATAAAGGAAACCTTAGCAGAATTTTCTTGAGTCATAAAACCCTCCTATCTTAAAATGGGAAAAATAAAAGCCTGCGAATCGCACTTCGCAGACTGCATTTAATTTTTTTCTATTTGATACGATGTATTTTACCATGATTGAGAAAAAATATCTATATGAAATATTGAGTTTGCTATATCTCTATTTATAGATTACAATTAGTATATTAATTACATCTAAAAAAATCAATGTACTTATTGGCGATGGGAGAATTATATGAAATATTTAATAAAAGGTTTTGTGTTAGCTGCAATTGTAGTAATCGGGACTGCTACGGTTTCATCTGTAGAAGCAATTAGTTCTGATGAGGCTGTTCAAAGCGCCTTAGCACGTGTGCCGGGTGCAACAGTTGCAAATGTAACTGAGTTCAATCGCGATTATGATCGTGGCCGTTTAGAGTATGAAGGTGAAATTCATTATAATGGTTATGAATATGACTTTGAAATCGATGCAGATACTGGGACCATTACTAAATGGGAAGTAGAGCAAGAGGCTTATTAATAGATTGTTACAATTATATGTAGCAAATTAGTGAACCCTAAACTGTATTATCATTAAGCCCTGTTATATGTAGTATTCTCATATGTGGCAACAAAAAAAGAACAGCTCATTAAGAGCTGTTCTTTTTTTGTTACCAGTTCTTAGAAGAAGAAGTGGTGAATTTCATGGATGAAATGTTGACCGAAGAAGGAGATACAACCATGCATAACGATGAAGATCAAGAAGTATTTGAATGCGCTGTTCATGATAACGCTTGCTTCGATTTCATGTTCTAGTTTATGAGCTTCTTCAGCACTGACTTCTTTGTGGTTTTCTAGGTATGCTTTCAAAGCAGGCCCTACGGCACCAATAGAAATCGCGATGGATTGTGGGGACAACATTTTACCGATACCAGCTGCACCGGAGTTAACTGCTGCTAACCAGAAGCCAAGGTCTTCCCAGTTTGTAGGATCTAAGCCTTGGGCTGCAGCAATTTGAAGTGGGCCAAACAATACGTTGGAGTTTGTACCAGAACCTGTCAAGAAGGCACCTAACGCACCTACGATAGGGGCGAATAGTGGGTACAAGGTACCTGTACCAGCAACCATTGCTTTCGCAATATCTGCAGTCATACCAGAGTATGTCATCAATTTAGCTGTCATAACAACTGTGATGATTGTAAGGTATGTGAATTTCAAGTTTTTAACTGTGCTACCCAATGTACCGAAGATTTCGCCAGCTTTTGCTTTTTGGATGAAGCCACCAACAATACCAGCGATGAAGATCATGATACCAGGAGTTGCAATCCATACGAATGTGTAAGGTTTTGCACCAGCACCTTGATAAATAGGTACAGATGTTTTAATGGACGCAAGAGGACCATTAATTGCAGGGAACAATTTAGAAGTTAATAACAATAATACGAAGATTAAGATGAATGGCATTGCAGCTACAAGGCCTTCGCCACCAGAAACTTTAGGGACTTCGCCAGTTTGTTTAACTGCGTATTTAGGATCATTAGGAGGCATGATTTTTGCACAACCAATGATAACTGCCATGATAACGATGGATGCAGAAATTACGGATAATTCTGGACCCATTACAGCGTTGATTACAGTTTCAGGAACTGCTAATGCTAAACCGGAAAGTAATGTTACAATGAATACGCCTTTTAACGCTTTAATACCGCCACCAATGATCATAACAACGAAGAATGGAGCAATAAGGTTAAGCAAGAACAATTGTACGGAAATGAATGTACCTAAATGGCTTGGATCAAGGTTTGTTAAGGATGCCAATGTAGTTGTTGGAATCCCGATAGAACCAAATGTTGTTGGTACGGAGTTTGCAACGAGACATGCAATGATAGATTTTAGTGGGTCAAAACCTACGGCAACCATCATAGCAGCTGGAATTGCAACGGCAGTACCAAAGCCAGCCATACCTTCCATGAAGGCACCAAAGCCCCATGCAAGTAATAATGCAAGTACACGAGTATCAGATGTTACAGAAGAAAGCATGGTTTTAATAGTTTCCATTGCTTTCGTATGTACTACCAAGTTATAAACGAAGATAGCAGCTGTAATAACTAATAGGATTGGCCAGATTGCCAATGCGGCACCTTCAAGGGCACCAGTGACCATAATAAATGGGTCAGCTTGGAATGCTGTAATAGCGATAATGAAAGAACCAATCGCAGCAACACTTGTTGCTTGCCATGCAGGTAATTTCAAGATGGATAACGCTACGATCAACCAAATGATTGGAGATAGCGCTAATAGAACGGTGATAGCACTCATTTCTAAAATCATCCTTTCAAGAAAAATAAAAATATATGCTTAACAGGACGATGTAGCTTAATCAATTTAATTGATGAGTAAATCGCTATTGTATTAAGTTGTAAAAGTTCAGTTAAAATAAAGAATTACAATAAAATAACAGATATACTTATCATAAAAAGTGATATATTCCTTAAAAATTTTTAACCTCATTACACATGAGGTTAAGAATATAAGAGAGGGGACATAAACAGTGTTTATGTCCCCTTCTTACTGACTACATGTCCGTGTTAGGGCCTTTGTAAGGTCTTAGGTATTAGTAGTTACCTTTGAACATTGTAGCAGGAGCTTCTGGTACATAATCGCCGAAGTAGGATTTGAAGTCTAAACCTAATTCATTGCAAAGGTCTTGAACTTCAAGCATTGTACCGTTAAGTACAGGGATGCCTTCAGCTTTAACTTTAGCAACAGATTCATGTTCTTTTTCGCCATGAGTGTAGATACGGTCTTGACCTTGTGCTTTAGGAGCTTCACGTAATTCTTGTAAGAATTGGGAGAAGTGTTTTTTGATTTCCGCAGGGTCACCGAAGAATTCAGGGTTGATAGCCATGAAGCCGTGGCAGATATTGGATTTACCACCAACCATACATTTGTTGGAAGTACCACCTTGGGACAAGATAGAGGAGAATAATTCAGCAATCATGCCGTTACCATAACCTTTGTGGCCCCCAAGAACTTCTGTAGCACCACCTAAAGGAAGGATACCGCCGCCTTCATGACGGGAGATGTTGCCCAATACTTCAGCTGCATCAGTGGAAGGAACGCCGTCTTTATTAACAGCCCAGCCATCTGGAGTAGCTTTTGCTCATTTTGTTGTACATTTCAAGTTTACCACGAGTTACTACTGTAGTGGAGCAATCGAAGAAGAAGTCAACAGGATCAGCTGGTACAGTCCAAGCGATAGGGTTGGAACCAAGCATAGCTTTACGAGCATATACAGGAACCATGATTGCTTCGGAGTTTGTACAAGAGAAACCGATTAAGCCTTGGTCGGATGCCATTTTAGCATAGTAACCAGCGATACCATAGTGGTTGGAGTTACGTACGGATACGATACCAACACCGGATTTTTTAGCTTTTTCGATAGCCATTTCCATAGCTTTGTGACCCAACAATTGGCCCATGCCATCATGACCGTCGATAACTGCGGAGATTGGAGTTTCTTTTACGATTTCAGGTTTTGCGTCGATTTTGATCAAGCCATTAGTGATACCTTTGTGGTAACGAACCATACGTTGCATACCATGGCTTTGAATACCGAACAAGTCGGAAGTCAAAAGTACGTCTTGGATGATGTCAGCTTCTTTTTCGGAAAAACCGAATTTTTGGAAAGCGTCCATGCTTAATTTTTTCAATGTTTCATAAGGGAATAACACAGTGTTTTTGCGTCTGCCATCGTTAAAACCTCTTTTCAGAAAATATGTACCTGATATAGTAACGTCACTCTAAAATATCATGAAGTTTAAATGATATTTGGTGAGCTCTATATCCTCTCAAATGACAATGTCAGTATAGCACAGAAAGAAGTGAGATTGAATAGTCTTACAGTCTGAAACACATTACTAAATACGCATACGTACCGGTGATGTTTGTCACATATTCCGAGGTCGATTACTGAAACATCTGATTATACCTAAAACAATATGGTTATGACTTTTAGTTATGATTGCATGATTTTTTTTTATAGATTTTCAGTATTTTTATAGAACTTATTAGTATATCTGTTTAGGCTTTGAGCAAGAATGAGAATGGATAAACATCGATAAAACTTGAAATGTTCAATATTACATATAAAAAAATTTTGATAGCTATAGTAACGTATTGTGATAACTGAATGTATTGATATGCATAATATGCAATAATTTTAATCTTTATGAAGATAGAAAATGTGTTAAAGGTTACACTTATACAGACAATGCTGTAATATAATATAAATATACATCCTATAGTTTATATAATTTATAAGCGAGGTGCTTATTTTGAAAGAATACAAATCAGTATGTCCTTATGATTGCCCAGATGCATGTGGTCTAATCGTATCGGTAGAGAACAATAGAGTAGTATCTGTTCGTGGCAATAGAGATCATGCTTTTTACAAGAGGTACATTGTGCCCTAAAATGGCGCATTACGAACAAGTGGTTCATTCTCCATTGCGTTTACAGTACCCAATGAAACGGATTGGTAAGAAAGGTGTTGGACAAGACCAATATGTGCGTATCAGTTGGGATGAAGCATTAGATACCATTGTCAATAATTTCAAAGAGACTATTATACTTATGGTAGTGAAAGTATTTTGCGTTACTCTTATGCAGGAACTATGGGGGTTATACAGAGTCCTGCAGCGGATTATTTTTTCCGCCGCATTGGTGCTACAGACCAGGACCGTGGTATTTGCTCCCCTGCAAAAAAGGCAGGATTTCCAATCTGTTTATGGTGATACACTGGCCATTAAACCACAAGAGGCACAACATAGTGATTTAATTGTTTTATGGGGCATTAATGCCACTGCTACGGATGTTCATATCTTACATGATGTGAACATTGCAGAAAAAGAAGGGTGCTCGCGTTTGGATTATCGACACTCATAAAACTTATACTTTTAGCCAAGCTCATGAGCATATTTACGTTAAACCAGGAAGTGATGGCGCCTTAGCGTTAGGTATGCTTCATATTATTCATCGAGACGGTTTAGCAGATATAGATTTTATTAAGAAACATGTACAAGGCTATGATCAGCTCGTAAACGATGTGTTGCTTGATTTTACACTGGAAAAAGCAGCTGAACTTTGTGGCGTTTCCGTAGAGCGTATGATTGAGTTTGCCCATGCATATGCTAAAGCTAAGGCTCCATTTATACGTCTTGGCAGTGGGTTATCTCGCTATGGGAATGGTGCTATGAATTGTCGTGCTATTAATGCATTACCTGCTGTAGTTGGAGCGTGGCAACATTTAGGCGGTGGCTTATTATCGAGTGCTAGTGGTAGTAAGTTCGTTGGCAAAGAAGTGATGCAACAGGCTCATGTGGATGCACCAGCAAAGCGATTGATGCCTATGATTAAACTAGGTGAAATGCTTACAAGCCCATCAGGTACAGCTGTGCATAGTCTCTATGTATTCTCTAGTAATCCGGCTATAACAGCACCTAATCAAAATGTAGTGCGAAAAGGCTTGATGAGAGATGATTTATTTACGGTTGTTCACGAACGCTTCTTTACCGACACATGTAAATATGCAGATATTGTGTTGCCCGCCACAACATCAGTAGAACAAGACGATATATATAACTCCTATGGGCACTATACAATAGGAACGGGTTATAAATTAATCGATCCTATTGGCGAATCCCGCTCTAACTGGCAAGTGATTTCCGAATTAGCTAAACGTATGGGACTTGCAGATGAATTCTTTAAGCATAGTGAACGAGAGTTAATAGACCAAATTGTAAGTGCGTCGCACCGTATTTCTAAGGATGATCAAAATTTAATTCTCCAAGGTGAACCTGTAGAGATGACGTTGCCTGAAAATTATAAATTAGATTTTAAAACGCCATCTGGAAAGATTGAGTTATATAATCCACATGATGTGGAGCCACTAATTCGTTATTTACCGCCTTATGGAGATAGATGCACCATTCTGGCTTGTTATCGGCAATGATATTCGCATTTTAGATTCTAGCTTCTGTGAGTTAGAATTTGATGATCCTGAATTGATGAAACTACGCATCAATCCTAAAGATGCAAAAAAGTATATAACATTAATGATGGCGACGAAGTGGAAATCTATAATCAACGTGGTAGTGTAAGAATTAAAAGTTACTACGATGAAGAGTGTACAACGAGGTACATTGGTAACCCTTGGTGTATGGTGGCAATCACAATCTAGTGATCCTAATGTAGGTATTAATGTACTTACAGCAGACAGACCTACGGATCAAGGTTGGGGTAGTACATTCTACGATGTGCAAGTTCACATCGAAAAAGGCGGATGTTTAATTTCCTTTACTTATAGGAATAACGTTATGCTAATATATAATAACAAGGATATTTTATTGCATACATATCCTCATTAGGATTATAATAGTAATATTATTTTATATATAACCTGAAGGGGGTTACGTTTATGAATGGTAATGATAAATTATCTGCCCGTGCCTATTGGGCTATAGGCATGATGTTATTCGCCCTATTCTTTGGGGCAGGGAACTTGATCTTCCCAGCGGCCTTAGGTCAACAAGCTGGTAGTAATGTAGGTTGGGCTTTGTTCGGCTTCGTATTAACAGGTGTAGGCCTTCCACTTTTAGGGTGTTGTAGCGATTGGGTACTCCTCTTGTAAAGATGTTGAAGAGTTAGCGAGTCGTGTTCATCCAATTTATGGCTTAATATACACTATCGCACTTTACTTGAGTATTGGGCCTATGTTTGCCACACCGCGTACTGGTACAGTGGCTTATGAAATCGCAATTAAACCTTTCACAGAAGGTTTAAGCATGAATATGAATATGGAACCAATTTTCTTGGCATTATTCTTTGGTATTTCTTTGTGGTTATCCATTAGCCCTCACAAAAGCTTGTAAATCGCATTGGTAACATTTTAACTCCAGCATTACTATTAGTTATCCTGTTCTTATTATTAAATCCTTTATGACGCCAATTGGTGGTTATCGGTGCCACAACCGGCATATGGTGATGCACCTACAGCTGTGTTGCAAGGTTTCTTGGACGGCTATAATACAATGGATGCGTTAGCTTCCGTAGTATTTGCTATTCTTGTAATCGATTTTGTACGCCTCAGTGGTGCTACATCTCGTGCTGTGATTACAAAAACAGTAATGGAGGTAGGTGCAATTGCAGTATCCCTTCTTGGTATCGTGTATGTATTTATCGCTAACATTGGTGCTACTAGTGTTGAACGCTTTGGTTTGTTCGATACAGGGGCTCCTGTATTGTCCGTAAGTGCTAACTATTTGTTTGGTGATTTTCGGTCAAATTATCTTGGCTATCATCGTTCTCTTGGCTTGCTTGTCTACAAGTATCGGTTTATCACTTCTTGTGGTACGTACTTCCACAAGTTGACACCAAAGATTAGCTATAAATTATATGTAGTAATTTTCTCCGTAGCAGCATTTGGTCTTAGCATGTTCGGTTTGAAAACAATCATCAGTGCAGCAATTCCTGTGTTGATGCTCTTGTATCCGTTGACAATTGTAATCATTTTGTTGGCACTTCTTCATAATGTGTTTGGTGGTCGTCGTTGCGTATACGCATGGACAATGGCTTTCACAATGATCTCTGCTCTTATGACTGGTCTTGAAACGGCAGGTATTGCACCTGCTGCATTGGAACAGCTCTTTACTCAATACATTCCATTCCAAGCTGCTGGTATGGGCTGGGTGAGCTTTGCGGTATTAGGTTTTGTTGTAGGTCTTATCCATAAAGGTCTTGTGTCCGAAAATAAATAATATCATTAAAGGTTCTATACTTTCGTTTTGGGTGAAAGTATAGAACCTTTTTGTATTTTGAGGGTTGTCATATAAAATTGATTTTGTGAGTAGAAGTTTCTATAATAAGTAAAATAAGATATATAGATAATGAAGGAAGGAAGATTTTATGCGTAGTACTCATTGTTTACCTAGTTATAGTTTTGGAGGTCATGATGTATTTGACGCTATTCCAAAGTTTACAAAATTATATGGCAAGTCTGTAGCTATCATCGGTGGTGAGACAGCTCTTTCTAAAGCTTTGCCACACATTCGTCCAGTGCTTGATAAAGCAGGGATTAAAGTGCTAGATATTATTCACTTTGGTGGAGAGTGTACTTTGCTCGAGGTAAGGAAATTGCACAAATGGCTTCTGTAAAAGATGCGGACTTTTTGTTTGCTGTTGGTGGTGGTAAGGCCATGGATACAGTAAAAGTAGTAGCTATAGAGTTAGATGATAAACCATTCTTTACAATTCCAACCATTGCATCTACTTGTGCGGCAACGTCAGAAGTCGCAGCTGTATACACTGCAGATCATACTTTTGATGACGTAGCCTTTGTAAATCATCCTCCTGTGCACTGCTTTATTGATGCTGATATTCTCGTAGAAGCACCAAGCCGTTACTTGTGGGCGGGAATGGGAGATACTATTGCAAAACACTATGAAACTCATCTTTCTGCTCGCAGTCGCGAGCAAGACTATAATACTCAGTTAGGCCTTACTCTAGCTTCTATGTGTAGTGAACCAATTTTAGCACATGGTATACAAGCCTATAAAGATAGTCAAGCTAATAAACGTAGTGATGCCTTTGATACCATTGCTATGACTGTTATCTTTACTACCGGTGTTGTATCGGGTTGTGTTCCTATGGCATATAATAGCAACATGGCTCATGCTGTATGTTATGGCTGTGTTACTAATAAAGAAACAGAAGAAAATCATTTGCATGGTGAAATAGTAGCTTATGGCTTACTTATTTTGTTAACCGTTGACCAACAAATGGATGAGTTACAACGGTGGTTGCCAGTATATCGCGAATTAGGTTGGCCTACTAAACTTTCACAATTAGATCTTACTGCATCGCATATTCCTCAAATTGTTGAAAAGGCTACATCTGTTCATGATATTGATGTATCTCCATATAAAATTACAGCAGATATGTTGACTAAAGCTATTCAATATATGGAATCTCTTGATTAATATGGTTTGTAACTATTTGTGTATGTTATGTGATGAGGTTATAAATGCGAGAAATTGTAAAGGGTGGCTTATATCGTCATTTTAAAGGCATGTATTATTACGTGCTAGATGTAGCGACTCATTCGGAGACGAGTGAAAAGTTCGTAGTATATCAAAAATTATATGATCAACGTGACTTATATGTACGACCACTAGATATGTTTTTGAGTGATGTGGATCAAGAAAAATATCCAGATGTAGTGCAAAAAGAACGATTTAAGTTAATGAGTGGACGTGATTAGGAGGGCCTGTGGAGCAGAAGTTTTTCTTTTTCGATATCGATAATACTTTAGCTGTATGGCCTGAAGGTAAAATCCCTGAAAGTGCTCAATACAGTTTAGATGAGTTAAAGCGCCGTGGTCATAGGGTGGCACTAGCAACAGGCCGTATCCAAGTAGATGCAAAGCGTTTTGCGGAACAAGCGGGGCTTACAGATTTTGTAGCAGATGGCGGACATAGTGTTACTGTTAATAATGAATTGGTATCCATGATTGGCATGGATCGTGATGCATGCATTAACTATTTGGAATATTTAGAGTCCCATAATATTCCTTGGGCTGTAACAGATCGGAATAAATTAGGCCGAATTACGCCGTATAAGGAAATATTAGATTGGCATCCGAATTGGGATGTTTTAAAACGACAGTAGATCCTAATTTTGACTTTCATAATGTAGAAGAGTTTTATAAGATTTATGTGTTCTTTAAAGAAGGGGAAGAAGAGGAAAAAGAAATTGAGCATATGACGCATAAGCTCATTCGTTATGGCGATGGCTGTGTTTTATATGAACCAATGGAAAAAAGCTTTGGGTATTCGCAATATGCTTGATTATTTTGGTATGAAACCTAATCAAGCCGTAGTGTTTGGTGACGGATATAATGATTTGTCTATGTTTAGACCAGAATGGCTTAATATTGCCATGGGGAATGCACGTGCTGAATTGAAAGAAAAAAGCCGATTATATCACTACTGACTGTGATAAGGATGGTATTTATAATGCGTGTAAGCATTTCAAGTGGATTGATTAGTTTGAGTTAATTCCAAGCAGACGCTTTGGAAAAATCTAATAGAGAAGAGAAGTCATGAACAAACCCTGACGACAAAGGTTCTACCAGTTCAATAGTAATAATTCAAAGATCTTGATGTTCAGAACTTGATGGACAATCTATTGAACGTTCTTAATGAATTAGTGCCAGTGTATAAAGAGTTGACTTCTTATAATGACTCTAAAGCCTATATGAACGATGGCGGTGCTGCTAAAAGGTAGAAAAAAATGCAGCGTATGCTAAGTGATGTTCTTACAAAAACTAACAATGAACAAACTGCTAAATCTGGCTGCAGCAATGGAATCTATCGTTACCTTGTAGAAAATTCCGTAGTCGGTTCAGTCCGTCAAGTTCTGGCTGATCGTTACAATTCTTGCAGACTCAAACGAAAACAATCTTGACGAAATGATTCAATCCTTCAATGCTTATATTGATACCTATAACAGTACGAACCCAGAACAATTTGATGGTAAATAATAGATAATATATAACTGAAAGTATAAGGTTATATAAATTGGTAAATTTAATAATTATTTAAACCAAATTTTCTCTAAAACATGATATACTAAAAAAGAGCCGCTCACGGGTTGAGCGGTTTTTCTATGTAAATTTTAAATACATGTTAGTATATACGATATATTTTGGGGGACATATGAACTGGAAACGCTTGGCTTTATGCGCAATGTTAGGGATTACAATGCTTGGGTACAGCGGCATGTGGTACAAAAAGTGGGGAGCAACCACAAGGGAATACTGTGAAAGCAGAAACGGTAACGATGCCTAACTTTACGAACGCACCAATTGCAGATGAATACGCCATTTTTGATACAAATTATGGTCAATTCAAAGTTCGATTGTTAGGCTCTAAAGCACCTATTACAGTAAAAAACTTTGATTACCTAGTGAAAAAAAGGTTTCTATAATGGTGTTACATTTCCACCGCGTTATCGAAGGCTTTATGATTCAAGGCGGGGATCCAGATGGTACAGGTGCTGGCGGTCCTGGTTATACAATTCCTGATGAGTTTTCCAATGATTTACACTTCAATAAAATGGGCGTTCTCGCTATGGCGAACCGTGGCCCTAATACAGGAGGCTCTCAATTCTTCATTACCTTGGGACCTACGGATTGGTTAGATAATAAACACACTATCTTTGGTACTGTAGTACAAGGTATGGATGTAGTTGAAAAAATTGGCAAAGTAAAAACTGGTCGCAATGATAAACCAGTAGAGCCAGTAATCATAAATACTATTACGTTGGAACCGATTACTGATGATGCAAAAAATGGCAAATAAGGATGTTAAGTCTGAAGAACGGCACTATGTGTACTTGGTGCGATGTGCAGATGATTCCTTTGTATTGTGGATGGACCACCGATATTGAACGCCGTATAGAGGCTCATAATGGGCTTATTCCAGGCGGTGCAAAATATACGCGAGGGCGACGTCCTGTTGAATTGGTGTATTCTGAAAGCTTTCATCAAAAACAAGATGCACAACGTAGAGAATATGCCATAAAACAGATGACAAAGACTAAGAAATTGCGACTCATTGAGGGTGCAAAATAGTCTTTGATTATGGTATAATATGATGATTAATTACTACCATGGAGGTTGAAAAATGAAGCGGGTTCTAGTGTCCGTAAAGAGTGTACAACGAGATATGGACGGCAAGGATACCGTAGTGGAACTGATTTCCCCAGGTACATCACATGAAAAAGGTAATGCTCAATATGTGCGTTATGAAGAATCTAGTGTGACTGGCTTGGATGGGGTTAAGACGACCATTAAAATTCATGATGACTCTATTGTATTGCTTCGAACAGGGGCTGTTAATATGCGTCATCAATATGTCCGTGGTGAAGAGCGCGAATCCGTGTATGAAACACCGTATGGTGATTTGCACATGGCCGTGAATACTCATGAATTAACAGTAGACTTTCACGAAGGTGTAGGTCATGTTCATTTAGGATATGACATTTCCGTCGAAGGTGAATGGCAATTTTATAATCAGTTAGATATAGACGTGCGGGAGGATACAGAGCATGGACATGAAGGAAATCCTGAAATCGGGGATTGAACAGGCATTACAAGATACGATTAACAGCGGTGGTTTACCAGCTGGGGAATATCCAGAAATCGTTCTCGAAGTGCCACCTCAAAAAGGAATTCGGTGATTTTTCTACAAACATCGCTATGCAATCCGCTCGTGTAGCTCGTCAAAATCCTCGAGCCATTGCTGAAGCTTTGATTAGTCATATGAATTTTGATTGGCTCGAACGTGCTGAGGTTGCTGGTGCAGGTTTCATCAACTTCTTCTTGAAATCTGATATGGTATACGATACGTTAAAAGCCATTTTGAATGCTGGTACTGAGTATGGTATTCAACCATTGCGTGCGCGCGATACAATTCAAGTAGAGTACGTAAGCGCAAACCCAACAGGTCCATTGCATGTTGGTCATGGTCGTGGTGCTGCGTATGGTAGTGCACTTGTAAACTTGTTGCGTGCAGCAGGTTACAATGTACAATCCGAGTACTACACCAATGATGCAGGTAACCAAATCGATAATATGGCTATCTCCATTGAGTACCGATTCCAAGAGTTGCAAGGTGCTACATTAGTATTCCCACCTAAGCGCAACGAAGATGGTTCCATGCCTGAATTCGATATTCCAGAAGGGGCGTTAGTGTTCCCTGAAAATGGCTATCGTGGCCCAGATATTATTGAAACAGCAAAAGCGATTGCTGAACGTGAAGGCTTCGATACATTGAATGCCATGAACGAAGCTGATCGTATAGCCTTGTTTAAGGAAGAGGGCTTAAAAGAAAAATTAGCTCGCTTAGAGGAAACATTAAGTAACTTCCGCGTTACTTTTGATAATTGGTTCTCTGAACGCACAGTTCATGAATCGGATGAAATTCATCACTCTGTAGCGGCGTTAAAAGGCTCTTGGCAAAGTGTATGAAAAAGACGGTGCATTGTGGTTGAAATCTACTGACTATGGTGATGATAAAGACCGCGTAGTTATTCGTGATAATGGAGTTCCTACATATTTGGCGGCAGATATTGCGTACCACCGCAATAAATATGATCGTGGCTTTCAAAGAAATGATTGATATTTGGGGCGCTGACCATCATGGTTATGTATGCCGTGTAAAAGCTGCTATGGCTGCATTTGGGTATGATCCTGATAAACTAACAGTATTGTTATTACAAATGGTAGCATTGTTCCGCGACGGACAACTTGTTAAATTGTCTAAACGTAGCGGCGATAGCGTTACATTAGATGAATTGATTGAAGAGGTTGGCGTAGATGCATCTCGTTACTTCTTCTTGATGCGTTCTCTAGATAGCCAACTTGATTTTGATATTAACTTGGCTAAATCTCGTAGCAATGATAACCCAGTATATTATATCCAATATGCTCATGCTCGTATTCACAGCATTTACAACCAAGTGCGTGAAGCTGGCATCGCATTTGGCGATTATAGTGAAACTGATTTCACAACACTTACAAGTGAAATGGAATTAGAATTAATTAAGAAATTAGCTGAATATCCGGAAGAGGTCGTTCAAGCTGCCGAACATCGTGCACCTCATCGTATTGCTCGGTACTTATTCGATTTGGCAAGCATGTTCCATTCCTTCTACCGTCAAGGTCGTATCATTGGCGTAGATCCAGCGTTGCAACAAGCTCGTCTAAGATTAATCACAGCGATTGCCCTCGTACTTCGTCAAGGCTTGGGTATTTTAGGTATTTCCGCTCCGGAAAAAATGTAATAGGTGGGAGGCATCATGGCAACTAAGTATATTTTCGTAACTGGCGGCGTTGTTTCTTCTCTTGGAAAGGGGATTACAGCAGCATCCTTTGGGTCGCTTACTAAAAAACCGCGGTTTCAATGTAACGATTCAAAAATTTGATCCATACATTAATATTGACCCTGGTACGATGAGCCCTTACCAACATGGTGAAGTATTCGTAACAGATGACGGTGCTGAAACTGACCTTGATTTGGGTCATTATGAACGCTTTATCGATATTAACCTTAGCAAACGTTCTAATATTACAGCTGGTAAAGTATATTGGTCTGTAATCAATAAAGAACGTAAAGGTGATTACCTAGGTAGCACTGTACAAGTAATTCCACACATTACAAATGAAATTAAACAAAACGTATACCGCGTAGGTAAAGAGGATAACGCAGATGTAGTTATCACTGAAATCGGTGGTACTGTAGGTGATATTGAAAGCTTGCCATTCATGGAAGCTATCCGCCAAGTGAAAAAAAGAAGTAGGCCGTAATGATGTACTTTACATTCACGTAACATTGGTGCCTTACATCAATGCAGCAGGCGAGTTGAAAACTAAACCTACACAACACAGCGTAAAAAGAATTGCGCAGCATTGGTATTCAACCAGATATCTTGGTATGTCGTAGTGAGAAACATATCTCTGATGATATGAAAGAAAAACTTGCTTTGTTCTGCGACGTAGAACCTGAAGCAGTTATTGAAAATCAAACTTGTAGCTCTATCTATGAAGTACCATTGATGATGCAAGATCAAGGTCTTGATGATATTGTTATCAAAAAATTAGGCCTTGAAGAACGCCCTTGCAATATGACTGAATGGAAAGAAATGGTTCATAAGATCTTGAATCCTAATAAAGATATTACAGTTGCTATCGTTGGTAAATATGTAGCGTTGCATGATGCGTATTTATCCGTAGTTGAAGCTCTAGATCATGCTGGTATTGCTACGGGTACTAAAGTGAATATTCGTTGGATTGACTCTGAAGAACTTGATGATACATCTGTAGATCCTAAAGAGGTATTTGAAGGTGTTGAAGGTATCATCGTACCTGGTGGATTTGGTTCCCGTGGTGTAGAAGGTAAAATTCGTACAATCCAATATGCTCGTGAAAACAATATTCCATATCTCGGCCTATGCCTTGGTATGCAATCTGCAGTAATGGAATTTGCTCGTAACGTATGTGGCATGGAAGGAGCAACCTCTAGCGAATTCGACGAAAATGCTAAGTACAAAGTAATTGACTTGATGAGTGATCAAGTTGATGTAGATAAAAAAGGCGGTACAATGCGCCTAGGTATCTATCCATGCAAAGTGGAAGCCGGTACGAAAACTCACGAAGCTTATGGGGAAGATTTGATTTATGAACGTCATCGTCACCGCTATGAGTTCAACAATGAATATCGTCAACAATTGACTGATGCTGGCCTTGTTATCTCTGGTACATCTCCAGATGGTCGCCTTGTGGAAAGTATTGAAGTAAAAAACCACCCATTCTTCATTGGTACACAAGCACATCCAGAGCTTAAATCTCGTCCGAATAATGCACATCCATTATTCCGCGGCTTCGTAGATGCGATTTTGGAACTAAAAAATAGATTAGAACGATGGGATCTGTTTTATCTATTATAGGTTTATTTATATTAGCTGCACTCAAACTAGAGCAGTTTGTATATGGTAAATCGGGAAAAGAACAATCTACAACTGGTCACATAGCACGAAGAGGGCTTGCTAATATAGCGGATTTAATCGCTTTTGATCATGCTACTGTAAGTAGTAAATCTATTGTAGTACGTAAAAAAAAGAAAGGTGCTCAGAAATGAGCATCTTTCTTTTTGCTTACATTGAAAAATATTGGGAAAATATATCGATAAATTTAAAAATAACACTTGCAATCTTGAATGATATTTGTTATTATATAGACAAAGATAGATATAGCAATGGTGTTAAGTGCACCAATACAAATATAATCATTACAATTTGAAACTCACACAAGGAGGACATGACATGTCTATTATTGGTAAACAACTTCCTGAATTTACTCTAGATGCTTTCAAAAACCTGAATTGGTAAAAAGTTAGCACTGCAGACGTGTTGGGCAAATGGTCCATCTTCGTATTCTATCCAGCAGACTTTACATTCGTATGCCCTACTGAGTTGGAAGACGTACAAAATTCTTATGCAGAGTTGAAAGAATTGGGTTGCGAAGTTTACTCCGTATCTTGTGACTCCGAATTCGTTCACAAAGCATGGTCTGATGCTTCTCCAAGCATCAATAAAATCGAGTACTACATGTTAGCTGACAAAAAACATGAATTGGCTGACTTCTTCGATGTATTCCAAGAAGAATCTGCTATGGCCTACCGTGGTACATTCGTAGTAGATCCAGAAGGCTTCGTGCGTACAGCAGAAATTCATGATATGGGTATCGGCCGTTCCGCTGAAGAATTGGTTCGCAAAGTACAAGCTGCTCAATTCGTAGCTAAACATGGCGATCAAGTGTGCCCTGCACGTTGGAAGCCAGGTAAAGACACTTTGAAACCAGGTCTTGATCTTGTAGGTAAAATCTAATTAAGAAACTTATACTTAAATGCTAGAGTAATCTAGACAACTCCTCAAATGACAACACGGGCGCGCATCGTTTTCCTGACGATACGGTAAGTCCCAATACCAGATGAACCCTCTCCAATTCATCATGGTAAACCTCATATAACAAACTACAAACTATACGCAAAAGGACTGGCCTTCGGGCTGGTCCTTTTTGTTATGTAAAATAATTAATGTTTCGATAGGTGTGATTGCAAGTCTAATAATAGAATAAAATAAATCAATAATATAGGCTTAGGCCAATAAATATAAGGGTTTTAAATACCCCTTGTAAAAGTAGGAAATAAGTTCTTGCATTTTTTGAATTTAGTGGTCTATAATGAAATCAATTCCTAGTGATAACAAGGTTTTATAAATGAAGTAGGATGAGTGCTTTATAACATGGGGTGTGTTAACACTAACGTTTACAAAGAAAGGCAAAATATATGAGGATTTCCACAAAAGGTCGTTATGCATTGATGGTCCTCATCGATTTGGCAGAGCAAGGTCAAGATAAACCAGTTTCCTTGCGATCTGTGGCAGAACGACAAGGCATATCTGAGAAATACCTAGAAGGTATCGTAGCTCGTTTAGGTGCCGCTAACCTAGTGGATAGTATCCGCGGTAAGTACGGCGGATATCGCTTGTCTAAAAGCCCTAAGGAATATACAATTATTGAAATATTGCTTGCTACTGAGGAATCGATGGCTATCATATCTACCCTTGATGAAGGGGTGAGTACTGATACAGTAATCAACGAACGCACCGTTGGTTTCTGGGCAGGCTTACAAAACTATATTCATGATTATTTAGAAAACGTAACTCTTCAAGATGTAATTGATGGAACTTACGCTAAGCTTGATACAAAATATGACAATTGGGATGGTTCTATTTAATAAGGAGTGACTATTATGTCTAATATTGCAAAATCTTTTGTTGAATTAATTGGTAAAACACCATTATTAGCTGCTACACGTTTTGGTAAAAAAATATGGTGCAAACGCTAATATTTTTCGCAAAATTGGAATACTTCAATCCAGGCGGTTCCGTTAAAGATCGTATTGCTGCAGCAATTATTCAAGCAGCTGTTGAATCTGGTGAATTACAACCAGGTGGTACAATCGTAGAAGCTACATCTGGTAACACTGGTATCGGTTTATCCGCTGTTGGTGCTGCTCTTGGTTATAAAGTTGTAATCGTAATGCCAGAAACAATGTCCATCGAACGCCGTAAATTGATGCTTGGCTATGGCGCTCAGCTCGTATTGACTGACGGTTCTCTTGGTATGAAAGGCGCTATTGCAAAAGCTAAGGAAATCGTAACGGCTACAGCTGGTGCTATTGAAGCAGGTCAGTTCGTAAATCAAGCTAATCCTGCAATTCACTACAGAACAACTGGCCCTGAAATCTGGCAAGATACTGATGGTACCGTAGATATCTACGTATCTGGTGTTGGTACAGGCGGTACGTTGACTGGTGCAGGTCGTTATTTAAAAGAACAAAACCCTGACGTAAAAGTTGTGGCTGTTGAACCAACTGATTCTCCAGTATTGTCCAATGGCAAACCTGGTCCTCACAAAATCCAAGGCTTAGGTGCTGGCTTCATTCCAGATACATTGGATACTAACATTTACGATGAAGTAATCCAAGTTTCTAATGAGGATGCTTTTGCTACATCTCAAGCTTTTGGTCACACAGAAGGTATCTTAGTTGGTATTTCCTCTGGTGCTGCTCTTTGGGCTGCTCAAGAATTGGCAAAACGCCCTGAAAATAAAGGTAAAAATATTGTAGTAATTCTCCCTGATACAGGCGAACGCTACTTATCTACAGCTTTATTCCCTGAAGTGTAATAGAATATGATTGGTGAAAGTAGTGAACATGCTTTCCTGATATAGCAAAGCCCCTCGGTAGAGGGGCTTTTTCGTGCTTAACATAGTGGAAGTTTATGTTAGAGATATTTAATTTAACATAAAGAAAAGGAGCTACTAGGTAGCTCCGTTTTTGGTTATGGTATGTATTTAGTTGTTATTATCTACCGTTTTTAACGATATTGTCCATCCAGTTGAATAATTCGTCTAAATCGTAGTCGCCAGAATGGTCTACATCAAATGGTGTTGCCATATCTACTTGGTATCCAAGGTTCTGAGCACGTGTCCCTACAATTAATGGAATAGCTATGGATGTATTGCTATCAGCTGTACCATAGCGGATACGATAGTAGCGTGCATTTGTCGCTGCTGGAGAACCGAGATAGTTCATTGGGTTCATCATAGTAACGATTTTAGCATTTTCTACGTATACATCTTGGTTAGATGTTGTATCGTGTAATGCAGCAGTAATTGTAAAGTGATTGTTATCTGTTGTACTTGTACCAAATAAGTTGTTCTCGCCAGAGTCATTAGAACGGGAGTCGAATGCACCTGGTGCTTTAGAACGGCTTACAAATTGGTTGTAAGCTTCCCAGTTAATATCTTTTATAGCGCCTGTTTTATTATCTCGTACAAAGTATGTATGTTTAGATAAATCAGTACCTTTAGCTTGTGCTTTATTAGCTGCATCGATGATGAATGCTTTCACATAATTTTTGAAAGTACCATTGCCGTTCTTATCTAGTTTTAGTACACGACCTAGAGAGTCACGTAATTGTAAGTTATTTACGTAATCAGGGAAGTGTTCACTTAGTAAGTTAGAGTATGATAGATCGTCTGCATTCAAGTTTACACGTTGCATCGTACGTTGTGGAGGAGCTGTATTGCCACCTACGTTGGCTTGAGGCAATTCACCTTGGCCCATCGTTACTTTATTGAAAGATGTAATACCTTTATAGCTCCATTCATAGGCCATATCAGCCGCATCAAGGTTTGTAATAGGTGCATATGCAGAAACTGCATATACATTGGTTGCCGCTGTAGCAGCACCTAATGCTTGTAAATATGGTTGGAAGTCAGAGTTGTTACCAGTGGCACCTTGCAATAAGGATACCGCACCGCCAGCGCTTGTACCATTAGTGATAATGCGGTTTGCATTACCTGGCATAGCGGAATCGTTGGCGTGTAAGTAGGCTGTAGCAGCTTGTAAGTCAACGATTACTGCAGGGGCCTTACCGATGAAGTTGCCATCGGAAGCTTTATTGGTACGACCACGTGTAGCAGGGGAAGCTACTACATAACCACGGGATAATGCGTAAAGAACACTGTTAGGTTTACCATTTTCCATTTTTGGAGTCATAGCTTGACTTGGCATATAACCGCCTACCGCATTTGGCATGAAGATAGGGGCTGTTTGGGTGTTGTAACCGTTGATAGTGCCGTTGTTGAAGTCTTCCTCTGGTACATCAATGTTCATGTACTGTTGATCGATATCGATTGGATTAGCCACGTAAGGGATATATTCGAAGGCGCGATATTTGATTTCTTATTATCTACAGTAGTAGACATGGATTCGTAATTTTCACGTCGAAAGCAAGGCTAATCTTCGCAGAAGTATCGGCTTGCAATGGTGGTTCTATTGGTTGAGAAAGAATGTTTTTCTCTTCCGTTACACCAGCTCCTTTTGTGGAAGCTTCATTACGAGCATCTACATAAGATTGAGGTAATTTATTTTCTTGAGCTTTAGCTTTTGCCTCAGCTTCAGCTTGTGCTTTAGCTTCAGCCTTTGGGCTTTAGCTTCAGCTTCGGCTTTAGCTTTTGCTTCTACCTCAGCCTGAGCTTTAGCCTTAGCTTCTGCATCGGCTTTAGCTTTTGCTTCAGCTTCAGCTTGAGCCTTAGCAGCAGCTTCCGCTTCTTCTTTGGCTAATTGCTCAGCAGCTAAACGTTCCTGCTCTTCTTTGATCGCAGCTTGTCTTGCCATTTCTGCTTGTTGTGCTGCAATGCGATCTTGTTCAGCTTTGAGTGCCGCTTCACGCTCAGCTTTAGCTTGTTCGGCAGCAATACGTTGTTGTTCAGCTTGCTCTGCTGCGATACGCTCTTGTTCAGCTTTTATAGCCGCTTGACGTTCTGCCTCAGCTTTAGCAGCAGCTTCTGCACGTTGGCGAGCAGCTTGTTCAGCAGCGATACGTTGTTGTTCAGCTTTTAAGGCAGCTTGTCGTTGAGCTTCAGCTTGCTCTGCTGCGATACGCTCTTGTTCAGCTTTTAAGGCCGCTTGACGTTGAGCTTCAGCTTGCTCTGCAGCAATACGTTGTTGCTCAGCTTGCATGGCCGCTTGACTTTGAGCTTCAGCTTGCTCTGCAGCGATACGCTCTTGTTCAGCTTTTAGAGCCGCTTGACGTTGCGCCTCAGCTTGCTCTGCTGCGATACGTTGTTGTTCCGCTTGTATAGCCGCTTGACGTTGAGCTTCAGCTTGCTCTGCTGCGATACGCTCTTGTTCAGCTTTTAAGGCTGCTTGACGTTGAGCTTCAGCTTGCTCAGCAGCAATACGTTGTTGTTCAGCTTGCAAAGCTGCTTGACGTTGAGCTTCAGCTTGTTGTTGTGCAATACGTTGTTGTTCAGCTTGCATAGCTGCTTGACGTTGAGCCTCGGCCTGTTGTTGTGCAATGCGACGTTGTTCTTCTTGGATACGAAGACGTTCTTGCTCTGCAGCTTGACGTTGTGCTTCATCGATACGAGCTTGTTCAGCTTGCTGTGCAGCGATACGCTCTTGCTCGGCTCTTAGCGCCGCTTGACGTTGAGCCTCGGCTTGTTGTTGTGCAATACGTTGTTGTTCAGCTTGCATATCCGCTTGACGTTGAGCCTCGGCTTGTTGTTCTGCAATACGTTGTTGTTCAGCTTGCAAAGCAGCTTGGCGTTGAGCCTCAGCTTGTTGCTGTGCAATCCGTTGCTGTTCCGCTTGCATAGCCATTTGACGTTGTTGTTCTGCTAGAATTGCAGCTTGGCGCTGAGCTTCAGCTTGTTTTTGAGCAACCATTTGCTGATCAACTTGGTTTGTACCTGCTTGTTGTGCAGCTTCTTCTGCTGCTAATTGAGCTAATCTTTCACGTTCTGCACGTTGAATATCTCGAATAGTTAATTTTTGTTTTGCTACAACGGCTTTAGTTTGAGTTGTATTAGCAATAACTAAAGGAGTTGTAGATTCTTGTTGAACCATTACAGGAGTACGTTGTACCTGTGTCGTTTGCACTTGCTGTTTGCCATCAACTTGTTTTTTGTACTGTAACAGGTTCAGTTTTACGTTGTACGTTCATCAAGCTATGCATGGCCAATGTTGGTTCCATGACAGCATTAGTTTGTTTGTTAACAACATATTGTGGTTGTGAAACAGCCCGTTGTTGATCTGATAAAGCTTTTGCAATATCGTTTACAGGTACTGGACGTACACGCGGTATTAATGGTGTTACCTTTGGAACTGATTGTGTAGTTACAGTGGTAGGCTGAATTGCCATAGGTCGTACGACTGGAGTAGCAATATTATTGCCTTGAGCCGTTGATTCAGTGGTAGTGTTCGAACCTACCAAATCATTCATGTTGAGGGTAGGGGCTGCGTGGGCAACACCACCCAACGCTGCAGCTGCAAAAAATGCAGCGGTAACCTTACGTTTCCTAGATGATTTCATGAATTACTCTCCGAACTAGAATTGAAAAAAAATAATTTATAATTTTAAAATTTATTTATATTTATATAGTTTAACATAAATCGATATATTTGTACAATTTATAGAAGAATAGATGAATACTGGATGAGTACGAAGAAGATAAACTTAGAAAAATATAAATAAATTTAAAGTACGTAGAATAGCGATTATTACTTTTGTATTATCTATAATGATTTGAAATGGCATTTTTCGTATGTGTACATCTTTCTATAAAATATGATATGCTTTTTGTAATTTAACGGAATTTCAATTATAAAGGAGAGAGTATGTTTAGAAAATTCTTGCTAGCCTGTATGGTGCTGAGTGCTTTTACCATACAGACACAGGCTATATCGATTAATGAGTTAAATAGTTCACCGCAGTTTAAAAATGTATATCAAAAAACCGATTCCTATCAAGGTACTTATCCAAAGGATAGGCTAATAAACTATTTAAAGACTTATTCTGTAGAAGCACTAGAATATGCAGCGCCACATTATAAATTAAAAAGGTACTTTTTATACCGTTTATAAATATACTCGTGGTACGTTTATTACTGAATATGAGGTAACGGCCACATATAATACTAATTATTCGCTAGGTTCTTTAATTCACGCCAGTCAAATAGTACAGCCATCCCCATCTATGTATGCGGTTATAAAGGCAGCACAAGATGATTCTGGTATACAAATTGACTTACGAGAGGTGAAGCGATTTGATGGGGATGGTACTGAGGTTAGTAGTACAGTTCCTTTAGTGCACCAATTACGACCTTTAGATCGTAGTCGTTCCGATCAAGATCTCTTTGCTATAGCAGATGCCATGTTTGTCGTTGCATATCAGCAGCATTTTGATGATATTGTGGTGAAATGAGGTGCCTTATGAAACGTTTCTTATTTTTTATGGCACTACTATGTATTTGGTGTATTTCTTTTAATTCTGTAAAAGCTGTTTCTAATGCTGAACTACAAGATACCAGTCGTTTTGAACATATCGTTTCTAAAGGTGACACAGGTGGTGGAGATGGTAAATATATTGAGTTGAGCACACTTCGAGATATATCTACCGATGCACGTACAAAAAGTATAGAGACTAAGATATACGTTGTATTACCGTCTTCTGATTTGATTCGGGAATACACAATTCGGTATGACTATAACCTAAATTATTCTTTTGCCAATTTAGTAGCAAAAATGCCAGAGTTTAAACAACGATTTCCTGATTTTAGTTTAAATGATATATGGAATCTTAAAATGGATGAATCTGGTATTGTAGGTACTGTTAAGGCGCAACAGGATTATACTCTTAATGGTGAAAGTAAAACTACACAACCAGGTTATAAAGGGTATGAGTATGTTACATTTTTAACGCCTACAGACTTTGATTTTGAAAGTTATCACGTTGCAAACCGAGTTTTCAAGAAAGTATTTGGCATATTTTATGATGATGTAAGTCGATAGTTTACATAAGAAAAGGACTAGAACTCTAGAGTTCTAGTCCTTTTGCTATATGTACTTATTTAGCCTATGTACGTTTTTGCCATATGTACTAGTATTAAACTAGCTTTTACAATTATTTTTTTAGGCTTGGTTTTACAAGTGCCAAGATGAAGCAAGCCACAACGGAACCGATTGCGATGGATGCAAGGTATAGGAGTGGATTACCAATTGTAGGTACTACAAAGATACCACCATGTGGAGCGCGTAGTGTGCATTCGAAGAACATGGATAATGCACCAGCTGTACCAGCACCGATAATGCAAGCTGGCAATACGCGAACTGGATCAGCAGCTGCAAATGGGATAGCCCCTTCGGTGATGAAGGAAAGGCCCATAATGTAGTTTGTGATACCAGATTTACGTTCTGCTTCTGTGAAGCGGCTAGGGAAGAATGTAGTACAAAGAGCGATTGCCAACGGAGGAACCATACCACCTGCCATTACAGCCGCCATAATACCGTATTCACCAGTTGCAAGTGCACCTGTGCCGATAACATAAGCCGCTTTGTTTACAGGCCACCCATATCAACGGACATCATAGCACCAAAAATAAGACCTAACAATACGCGGCTAGTTGTGCCCATGGATTGCAAGGAGTCCATCAACCAGTGATTAAGTGCGGACACAGGAGGGTTGATGATAAAGGTAATAGCGATGCCAATGAATAATACACCGAGTACAGGATAGAAGAGAACTGGTTTTGTACCTTCTAATGCTTGAGGCAAACCAGATACTAATTTTTTAACTAATAATACTAAATAACCTGCTGCAAAGCCGGCGATTAATGCACCAAGGAAACCAGAGCCACCTTGGTTAGCCAATAAGCCACCAACGAAACCAGCTACAAGACCTGGGCGGTCAGCAATACTCATAGCAATGTAACCCGCTAATACTGGCAACATGAAGCCAAAGGAAGCGCCACCGATTTGCATTAAGAAAGCCGCAAGAGGTGTGCCGGAACCAAAGTTTTTAGGATTCGCTGGGTCGAATACATCGAATAAAAAGGCAAGGGCAATTAAGATACCGCCACCGATAACAAACGGCAACATGTGAGAAACGCCGTTCATCAAATGTTTGTAGATTTGGCGACCTACGCTGTCAGATGCGCTAGCGGCGATTTCAGCCGCTTCACGGTCTGCTGCTGATGCTTGGTATACAGCTGCTGTGCCGGCCATGGCTTCTGTTAAAAGCTCTTCTGCTTTATTGATACCGTTTGCAACCTTCGTTTGAATCATAGGCTTGCCGTTGAAGCGCGCCATTTCTACTTGACGGTCAGAAGCGACGATGATGCATTTAGCATGAGCGATTTCTTCTGCTGTAAGAGCATCTTTAACACCAGAAGCACGATTTTTCTCAACCTTTAAGGAAATGCCCATTTCTTTCGCTTTACGCTCTAAAGATTCTGCAGCCATGTAGGTATGAGCAATACCAGTAGGGCAACCAGTTACAGCCAATACATCGTAGTGCGGGTTATCTACAGAAATCTTAGGTGCCACCTTTTCAATTGCTTCTGTAGCCTTCGCTTCGATAGCATCGGTAATGCTTGAAGTCTCTTGAGATTCTGGCTGTTTGATATATCCTTCAACAGATGGGTCAAAGTTACCTTGCTCTTTAGCTGTTACGAGTTCCAAGAAACGTTCTACAGTTGGTGCAGCGATGAGGGCTTCTTTGAAATCAGGGTCGATAACCATCATAGCTAATTGGCTCAATACCTCTACATGAGTGTCTGCAGCGCCTTCAGGGGCAGCAATCATGAAGAATAAACGAGAAGGTTGGCCGTCGAGTGCTTCAAAATCTACACCGTTAGGCACGACCATAGCGGCTAGGCCTGCTTCTTTTACGCCTGCAGATTTAGCGTGTGGTCTAGCAATGCCGTCACCAAGACCGGTAGAGCCAGATTCTTCACGAGCGAAAACGGCTGCTAAGTACTCACCTTTGTCGATGAGGTTGCCACCTTTTTCCATTAACTCGCCTAAGGTGTAAATGGCGTCAGCCTTTGTGACAGGATCTGCATTCAGCAGGATAGATTGCGGTTTTAATAGATTAGTGATTTTCATATGTGTACTCCTTGATGCAAATAAAATGTAAAACTAGTTAACTCGTACTTGTGAAAGTAATGCTTCTACTTCTGCTAGTGTAGCGAGGTTTTCAGAGTAAGCGGAGGCAGAGCCACTGGAGATACCCCAGTAAAGTGCCTCTTGTAGATTCCCTGTCTTTTCAAAACCTGTAATAAAGCCGGCTACCATCGAGTCGCCAGCAGCCTACGGAATTCACGAGCGTCCCCTTAGGGGCAGGGCTCGTATATACAGTGCCATCAGCTGCGACCAAAGATAGCCCCATCACCAGCCATAGAGATAAGCACATGCTGTGCGCCTTTCTCTTGCAATGCTTTGGCAGCTTCTACGAGGTCCTCCTTTTGTAGAAAGGGGACGATTAAAGATTTCGCTAAGTTCATGATTGTTAGGTTTAATCAAGAACGGTTTATATGGCAATACTCGTGTAAGTAAATCCTTTGTAGCATCTACGACGATACGAATATTTTTATGTTGCAAGCGTTCCATAATGAGCTCGTACATATCGCTTGGTAAGCTAGAAGGAATGCTGCCTGCAAGGATTAGTGTATCCTTATCTGTCAATGTATCGAGTTGTTTGTAAAGTGCTTCTAATTCGTCATCCGAGATAATTGGTCCACGGCCGTTGATCTCTGTTTCCTCATCAGAAGCTTTTCACCTTAACATTGATACGAGTTAATCCTTCGCGGAGTCGAATGAAATCTTCTTTTACGCCGAAGCTCTTGAGCTGCGTAACAATTTCTTCACCTGTAAAGCCGGCGATGAAACCGAGTGCCGTTGTATCCATGCCCAAGCTGTTAAGAACGATAGATACGTTGATACCCTTGCCGCCACCAAGAACGTATTCTTGGGTTGTACGATTAATGGTACCCGTCTTGAGGTGATCAAGGCGCACGATATAATCGAGAGCTGGATTAAAGGTAATGGTGTAAATCATACAAATTCCCCTTTAAGATTAATTAATTAGCCTATGATTTGTTGATTTTGTAATTAGCGTATGATTGATTTTGTAATTAGCGTATCATTGATTGATCTTGCTTCCGTAGTCGTAACCAGTAAAGGAGTGGTACGAGGTATAGGAAGAAGGCAAATGGTACATATCCAGCTGTGCTAGTACCTATCATAACTACAGGTACGTAAGCGGCGATGTTCCATGGTAGTAAGGCGGCAATGACGATGCCACTGTTTTCAAAGTCGAGCATCACATCTTCATCTTGAATACCCCCGTTGCGCGTAGGTAATGCGCATAATAGAATGTGTCATTACAACCGCAATAGCTTGGCTGCATCCAACCGCACCTGTTAAGAAAGCAAGACCTACATTGGCAGCAAATACATCGCTCCGTGTTTTAGCTCGCTCTAACAGTTGTCGTATATCGTTCCAGAAGCCAACCCCTTCGAGCATGCCTGAAATGGCAGTAGCCATAAAGATGGATAATGTAGGGATGAACATCGTTTGCAATCCACCGCCGTGAATGATATCTGCTAGTGGATTGTAGTGCGGTAGTTCAAAGCCCGTTAAGGTATACCATCCCAACTCAGAAAGGGTAGTTCCTTGATTTGTATAAGCCAGAATGGCTGCGGCTAATGCGCTGAGGCCGATAGGCCAACGGATAGATACTTTCAAAGGCAATAAAGCGATGACGATAATCACTGGAATCCACAATGTCCAATCAATATTGAAGATAAAGTGGATTGTATCGGATAACAAACTATTTTCATAGTTTAGAGGGAACCACTGGGATAGTATTAGGTAGAGCACTGTAGAAATAACAAGTGCAGGTAGTCCCGCTTTAAACATAATTGGTATATTACTAGAAATCTTAGTATGTGTTAAGGCTGCTACCAGTGATGCGCTAGATGACAATGGGCCGTTGCGATCACCAAAGTATGCACCGGCTATAATGGCACCAGCTACGATATTCTCTGGAATATTACCGGCTCTTGCCATCGTGATGAGTACAATGCCTATGGTGCCTACAGTACCGAAAGCTGTACCTAATATCATGCTAACAATCGCTGTTAATAAGAAGGCACAAGCAATAAAGAGGGACGGATCAATCAAGTCGATGCCGGTGGCGATAATCATAGGGATAATGCCTGCTGCTTGCCACATGGCGATGAGCCAACCGATGAGCAGGAATATTTGCATTACTACAATCGAGCTTTTTGCACCTGTCCATGATAGGTTTAGCAGTTCTTTTGGTTGGTACCCTTTGCGATAGAATACGTAAGCCATAATGCACCATACGACTATCAAGGCATAACCGATGGCGATGCTATTGGCTACGGCGATGAGGATGACGAGGATAGATATGAGTAAACCTATGAGCGACTCCGTATTTTTTCGGCATCAGAGAACGGCCTTGTTGATACTTTAGAAACGCATTTAATATGAGTTGTAACCACTTCATTTTAATCGATAGGAAGTTCTGTTTCGAAGACTTCCTCAGCAGGGCCAGTCATGAGCACCGTGCCATCCTCCAAGTATGAAATATGCAATGTTCCTAAGTAGAGTTCCACGTCTACCTCACGGCCGGTTAAGCCTTTTCAAAGGACATAGCGGCAGAGGCACAAGATCCTGTTCCACAAGCTAAAGTAGCGCCAGCGCCGCGTTCCCATGTGCGCACCTTGATGTGCTTGTTGTTCACCACTTCAATGTAGTTTACATTGGTGTTGGCAGGGAAGGCATCGTGCTTTTCAATGATAGGACCTTGTGTTGTTACAGGCGCTTTTGTAATGTCTTTTACTACACCTCTGTGTGCGGCACGCCGAGTAATACGGAGCTTACCGTTACTGTTTCACCGTTTACATCGAGGTCTACGTCGATGACCTTATCCATATCCACGTTGATAGGTATGTCTTGTGCTCTTAAAAAATGGTTTGCCCATATCTACAGTAATTTGTTTACTATGCCGTTTTCAATGGTCAATGTAGGCTTCATTACGCCAGCTAAGGTTTCGATGGTAAAAGTTTCCTTAGTAGTTTGACCGTGTTCATAAGCGTATTTGGCAAAGCAGCGAATGGCATTACCGCACATTTCTGCTTCACTACCATCGGAGTTGATGATGCGCATGCGCACATCACAGGTTTGGAAGAAACTAGGATAGCTAAAGACCATCAGCACCGATACCCGTGCGACGATCGCAAAGGCGGATCGCGAGGTCTGTGTAGTCTTTGTTACGTCCCTTGTGGGTCGGCAAAGAGAATGAAGTCATTACCGAGACCATGCATTTTTGTTAATTTCATAAAGTCTCCTATCAATAAGTAAGACTTTCACCATGAAGCCCGTGAAAGTCTCATATGTTTATTATTATATATTCTATATTATTATATCATAAATGGTCTTTAATTATGGCATGGAATCGTATAAATTTATAGCAAAATAAAGCAAAAAATAAAGTACTTGTTACAACGTTTATTGAGAGTTATAGAAAAACAAAAAACCCCATATGGGACGGTTATTTAAGGCGGATATATAGGTATTTGGATTACTTTATTGTTTGTCAGAGAAATGATAAAATAAAGAGAAATGTAGTTTATCGTAATAGAAAGAGGAACACATATGCGAATTCAAGGGATTTCTGGATCTCGTGGCGTTGCAGTAGGCAATGTATATAGATATATTCAAGAGGAAATTGCCATTCCTGATTACACTGTAGCGGAAGACAAGGTAGAAGAAGAAATTAGCAAGTTCGCAACTGCTATGGCATCCACCTTAAAACAATTGGATACTATTCGTCCAAAAGGCATTGAAAGAAATGGGCCCTGAAGAGGCGGCTATTTTCGAAGCTCATATGCAAATTGCGCAAGACCCATCCTTGTCTGATGGTATTAAATCCCTTGTTGAGTCTAGCCATATGAATGTGGTAGCGGCCATGTCTCAAACAATTGAAAGCTTTGCAAATATCTTCCTTGGCATGGAAGACGTTTATATGCGTGAACGCGGTGCAGATATTAAAGATATTGGCGATCATTTGATGCGCAATATATTAGGCATGAACCCTCGCGGTTTATCACATATTTCTGGCGAGGTTATCTTGGTGGCTCATGATTTGGCACCATCTGATACGGCTTCTCTAGATAAAAATGTGGTAAAAGGCATTGTCACTGCGGCGGGTGGTCCTACATCTCATGCGGCTATCATGGCTCGTACACTCGAAATTCCCTGCTGTTATGGGAGTCGGCGATATTGAAGGATTCGTAGATGGCGAGAAAGCTGTTGTACTTGGTACAGATGGTATCGTGGAAATCAATCCATCTGATGCGGATTGGACGGAGTATACAAATCAAGCGGCGGCGTTTCAAGAGGAGTTGAAACGGTTGCGTGAATCCGCTAATCTTGAAGCAACCACCACTGATGGTCACCACGTAGAATTATTCGGTAACATCGGCAAGGCAAAGGATGCTAAACATGCGCTCACTATGGGGGCACAAGGTATTGGTTTGTATCGCACAGAATTCCTTTACATGGAAAACGACGAGCTGCCTACAGAAGATGTACAATTTGAAGAATATAAAAAAGGTTGCAGAAGATATGCAGGGGGCAGCCTGTTATCATCCGTACCATGGATATCGGCGGTGACAAGGAGTTGAAATGCCTTGATTTGCCAACTGAAATGAATCCATTCCTTGGTTATCGTGCAATTCGTATTTCCTTGAACCGTCCGGATATCTTTAAGGTACAATTGCGGCCCTTGTTACGAGCTAGTGCGTTTGGTGATATTCACATCATGTATCCTATGATTGCTTCCGTTGAGGAAGTGAAACAAGCGAATGCTATGCTTGAAGAATGTAAGGCAGAACTTACAGCTGAAGGCAAAAGAATTCAATAAGGATATCAAGGTTGGCATTATGATCGAAGTACCAGCGGCAGCTGTTATATCTCCAATCCTTGCTAAATATGTAGACTTCTTTAGTATCGGTACGAATGATCTTTGCCAATACACATTGGCAGTAGACCGTATGAACGAATCTATTGGTTCTCTATATCAACCATTGCACAGGTGTATTACGTCTTATCAAACATGTTATCGATGCGAGCCATGAACAAGGTAAATTTACCGGTATGTGTGGTGAGCTTGCTAGTGATCCTGTGGCTACTATGATCTTATTAGGTCTTGGGTCTCGACGAATTTTCCATGACTGCTTCTTCGATTCCACTTATTAAAAATATCTTGCGCTCTGTTTCCAAAGCAGAATGTGAAGATGTGGCAAACAAAGCACTTACTATGGACACAGCAGAAGAAATTACAGAATATGCTAAATCTGTATTAGCTGAAAAAGGTTTATTATAATTCTGTATAGATAAAAAGATAAACGTCAAGCGAATCATTATATAGCAAATAATTTCAATATACTTGAATTGAAAGGCTTGATATTGATACAATATATCTATTAGAACGTATGGGATAGGCACAGCCTATCAAGATAGAAAGAGGTTATCATGAAAGAATTAACAGTAGAAATTACTAACGAATCTGGTTTACATGCTCGTCCTGCTACAGCCTTCACTCAATTGGCTGCTAAGATATGCTTCCAAATTGACAATCGCTGCTAACGGCAAAACAGCTGATGCTAAATCCATTTTAACTGTATTGACTTTGGGCGCTACAAAAGGCACATCTGTTACATTGACAGCTGACGGTGCTGACGAAGATGACGCACTCGCTGCATTGAGCGAATTCTTAACAACTAACCACGACTAATACTTTGATGGTAATAATAAAGGACTCTACGAATGTAGAGTCCTTTTTTGAGCCATATATGATGGATGCTTTAAAATTATTTTTATTTGCTTTTTTTGGGGGGGATTTAGCAATTCTTGTTTTTGTAAAAAAGAGTCCTTTTTATTTTCCCATGTTTGCAAAACGCTCTACAGCTTTTGTAAAGTCGCTAATGGTTTTTTCTACGTCACCGTGTTCGATACCATCTCGTACGCAGTGGTTGATATGTCCTTCAAGAATTACTTGTCCTACTTTATGTAGTGCAGATTTAGCTGCATTAATTTGGCTCAACACATCTTCGCAGGGAATGTCTTCTTCAATCATTCGATCAATAGCTTGTACTTGACCTAAGATTTTACGCAATCGACGATGCAGATTTTCTGAATCCATACACTGTTTCATTTTACTCCTCCAATAGGCATGTTTTTATCATCTAATATATTATACTCTATTTAAAGTTTTTAATACAACTTAATAAGTATAACTAATATGAATAAAATCTGTATATGTAGATATACGCTTGGTTATAAATAGTAAGATTCTCTTTTATATTGTTATAATTCTTTTCCTAACAGCTATATAGCAAGGTTATACATATCTTCTTCTTGATTGATGTGATACAATACATTTAATACACATTATAGTAGTATATGTATATAAGGCGTTGTAGATACTGTTAGTTAAAACTGTATGTATACTATGGTCCTTTAAGAAATAGGTGAAAGAAATGAAAGTATTTCGCTACCTTCGAAACCTAGTTGTATTCGTGGTGGTTATGATTTTGGCCATGTTTATATATGACGGATACCATAGGGTTCAAGGTACAGATCGTGAAAGTAAGGCGCGCATACAACTGTTGAAAAACGCATAGAACAAAGTGAAGATACCCTCAGTCGTACGGATCGTATCATACGAATATTTACATTTAAAGAAAAGGTAGAGTCGGCCCTTAACCAACGTGTTTCTAAAGAACACTGGGTGAAGGGTGATGTCATTCCAGAATATACAAAGAATGCACTCATCGCCATAGAGGATAAGCGATATTATAAGCATGGTGCTATAGATGTACTTGGTATCATTCGCGCCTTTTATACGAATACTATCGCAGGTGAAACTGTAGAGGGGGGGAGCACCATAACACAGCAAGTCGTAAAAAATCTCTTCCTTTCATCAAAACGCATCATGAGCCGTAAGGTGGAGGAGGCAATCCTTGCTAGTGAAATGGAACATTACTACTCGAAAGGAAGAAATCCTTACCATGTATTTAAATACTGTATATTATGGTCATAATTATTACGGCATTTACGAAGCTGCGCATGGCTACTTTGGAACGAGCCCAAGCCGATTGACACTAGGCCAAAGTGCACTCCTTGCAGCACTACCTAATGCACCATCCTTATTTAGATCCTTACACGAACTATGAAGGGGCTAAAGCTAGACAAAAGCTGGTGCTTGAACAAATGGTAGACCAAGGTATGATTACACAAGCCGAAGCGGACTATGCGTACCAACAAGACTTGGGCCTTGTGGATGAATAATTAAATAATATATTTAATAATCTCTGTTTGCTAATTGAATGATTAATTGGCGAACAGAGATTTTTTTGCGAAAATTGTTACATTCCGAAATATATTATTAAAGTGTATAAAAATAATACTTGCATTTATAATTATACAGGTGTATACTATTTTTTGTCAGAAAGAGGGAATGACCGTTGAGCTAGATGCCACGGTGCTTTCACAATTATCTGATATAATATTGATTATATGAGTTTAAATACATAGTAAGTTTTTTATGAGGTGTTATCATGGGTAAAGCAAATAAAGTAGTACTCGCATATTCTGGTGGTTTGGACACATCTGTTATCATTCCTTGGTTAAAAAAGAAAATTATGGCGCTGAAGTTATTGCAGTGTGCGTAGACTTGGGACAACCTGAGGATTATGATGCAGTTGAGAAAAAAGCAATCAAATCTGGTGCTTCTAAAGCGTACATCGTTGATGCTAAAGAAGAGTTCGTAAAAGATTATGTATGGCCAACAGTAAAAGCTGGTGCAGTTTATGAAGGCAAATATTTATTAGGTACATCCTTCGCTAGACCTTTAATCGGTAAAAATCCTTTGTAGATATTGCTAAAAAAGAAGGCGCTGATGCTATCGCTCACGGTGCGACTGGTAAAGGTAATGACCAAGTTCGTTTTGAACTTGCTATCAAAGCATTGGCTCCTAATATGAAAATCATCGCTCCTTGGAGAGAATGGGATTTGAAATCCAGAACAGACTGCATGGAATACGCTGCTAAACATGATATTCCAGTTGTAGCTACGAAATCCCATCCATATTCCATGGACCAAAACGTATGGCATTTGTCCCATGAAGGCGGCGATCTTGAAAATCCAGCAAATGCGCCTAAAGATGATGTGTACTTGGTAACACATACACCTGAACAGGCTCCAGATGAAGCTGGTTATGTAACTGTATCCTTCAAAGAAGGTGTACCTGTAGCGGTAGATGGCCAAGAAGGTACTCCCTTACAATTATTAGAAAAACTCAATGAAATCGGTGCACACTATGGTGTAGGCGTTGTAGATATTGTCGAAAATAGATTGGTAGGTATGAAATCCCGTGGCGTTTATGAAAACCCAGGTGGCTCCATCATCATGTATGCTCACAGAGAACTTGAATACCTTTGCCTCGACAGAGCTACATACCACTACAAAGAACTTATTGCTAACAAATACGCTGAACTTGTATACGATGGCATGTGGTTCGCACCATTGATGAACGCTTTGCAAGCATTCGTTGATGAAACTCAAAAAACTGTAACTGGTGAAGTAAAACTTAAATTGTACAAAGGCAACATTATCTCTGCTGGTGCAACTTCTCCATACTCGTTGTACAGCGAAGATTTCGTCACATTCGAAGAAGATGATGTATACGATCAATCTGATGCAGAGGGTTTCATCAACTTGTTCGGTTTACCTCTCAAAATTAATGCATTGATGAAAGAGAAGGCAGGTAAATAATGGCTAAATTGTGGGGCGGGCGTTTCACAAAAGGCACTGATAAAGCGGTAGAGGATTTTACATCCTCTATCGCTTTTGATGCGCGGATGTACGCCGAAGATATTGCAGGCAGTAAAGCACATGCTACAATGCTGGCAAAACAAAATATTATCTCCGACGCAGATCGGGACGCTATTGTTGAGGGCTTAACAAAGATTAAAGGCCAAATCGATAAAGGGGAGTTCCCATTCTCCGTGGCTCTTGAAGATATTCATATGAATATTGAAAAGCGCCTAACCGATAATATCGGTGAAGCAGGTGGCCGCTTACATACAGGTCGTAGCCGTAATGACCAATGTGCAGTAGACTTGCACATGTACGTGCGTAAAGCTGTTGTGGAAATGGGTGAACTCATCGTAGATATGCAGAAGGCTCTCATCGAAACAGCTGAAAAGTATAGTGATGTTATCATGCCTGGCTATACGCATTTACAACGGGCTCAACCTGTATTGTTCGGTCATCATATGATGGCATACTTCTCTATGCTAGAACGTGACTTTGACCGTTTGTTGATGGTCTTCAAACACGCAGACATCATGCCACTTGGTGCAGGGGCCTTAGCTGGTTCTACATACGGTATTGATCAAACCTATACGCAAAAGCTACTCGGCTTCTCTCGTATTTACGAAAATAGTATGGATGCCGTATCTGACCGCGACTATGTAGTTGAATTCTTGTCCTTTGCATCTCTTGTGATGATGCATTTGAGTCGTCTTAGCGAAGAACTCATTTTGTGGTCCTCTAATGAATTCAATTTTATTGAACTTGATGATGCGCATTGTACAGGATCTAGCATTATGCCACAAAAGAAAAATCCTGACGTATGTGAACTTGTTCGTGGTAAAACTGGTCGCACCTATGGTCACTTGTTAGGTTTATTAACTACATTAAAAGGCTTACCACTTACATATAATAAAGATATGCAAGAGGATAAAGAAGGTATCTTCGATGCTATTGATACGGTACACTTTGCATTGTCCATCAATGCGGCGATGATTCGCGGTATGAAGGTCAATGGGGCGCATATGAAAGCTGTCCTTGATGATGACTTCTCTAATGCTACAGATATGGCCGATTACCTTGCGAAAAAAGGCGTTCCATTCCGTGAAGCTCACGAAATCGTAGGGAATGCGGTGCATCACTGTATCGAAAAAGGTTGCGTACTTCTTGATCTATCCGTAGAAGACTTCAAAGCCATCTCTCATCACTTTGATGCGGATATTCTTGATGCCATCTCCATCGAAGCTTGCGTAGCGGGCCGTAATAACTATTCTGGTACGGCTCCGGAGTGTGTGGAACGACAACGGAACAATGGTAAAGCTGTTATCGCCGGAGAAGAAAAACAAATTGCTCAGTGGAAAGCAATTGTTGAATCTGTGCAAGCATAACTGCTTTAGTAAGCCTAATGTTTTGATTTAGGGACACATCCTGTATAAGAGTAACATTCAGAGTCATAGTTACTTGTGTCATTGAAAATTTAAGATCGATATACACATAAGTCTTATGTTAAAGCGCTTTATATTAACCTTTAAACTTATATGTATATCGATTTTTTTATTTGAATGATAGATAATTTCTAGAAAAGAGTTATTCTAATTGATAATTTACTATTAAAATGGTGTAAATTTATGTACGTATACAGTGGACTGCTCGAAAACAATAGTCTTGTACTACGACACTATAATCATGATAGATAGTAAAATTACATATATACACAGAATAAAATGGGGTAAAAATATACCCTGTCATTGTTAAAATGAGTTCTCTTCGTTTTAGATGATAAATTACCTATAATTTATTCAATTCGTGTAATATAGCTTGTCCGACAATAAAGTACTTTTATTTTGGTTTCATAGGTGTTATTATTTAATTCGTAATAAGAATAACAACGGTAAATTCACATTCAAGCCCATCACAGCACGAACTGAATTTACTTAGCGGTATATTATATTTAAGTGAATTATGGACGAGAAAAAATTCACCTTTCGAAAGGGGATTGATACATGAAAACCACCGCTAAAAAATGTCTGTATTCCAGCTAACCACAATGGTAGCAGCCAATATGCTAGGAGCTGGGATCATTATGTTACCAACTAATTTGGCTCAAGTTGGTACTATTTCAGTTTTATCTTGGCTCGTAACAGCTGTGGGTGCGCTTCTACTAGCGTATATTTTTGCTCAAGCGGGTATGTTCTCCCAGATTAAAGGGGGCATGGGCGGTTATGCAGAACACCGCTTCGGTAAAACTGGACATTTTATGGCGAGCTATGCTTACAGCATATCTCTCATCATTGCTAATATCGCCATCGCGGTATCTGCCGTAGGTTATGGCGCAGCTTTCTTTGGTGTTGACCTCAATGCGACACAAACAAGTCAGGTAACAATTGTGCTCTTGTGGTTTGCAGCGATTTTAAACTTTAGAGGGAATCGTTTTACAGGTCGACTCAGCAATATGACTATTTGGGGTTCTATTATGCCGGTTTTATTAATTGGTACAATCGGCTGGTATTGGTTTAATCCATCTATTTATTGGGCGGCTTGGAACCCAAATGATCTTCCGCTTTACGATGCAGTAAAGCAATCTATTTCCCTCACATTATGGGGCTTCCTAGGATTTGAGTCCGCAGCGGCTAATGCTGATGCTGTTGAGAATCCAAAGAAAAACGTACCTATCGCAACTGTAGCGGGTACATTAGCAGTGGCAGTGGTTTACATCTTGTCCACAAATGTTATGGCCGGTATCGTGCCTAACATCGACTTATTAAATTCTAACGCACCATTCGGTTTGACATTCGTATACATGTTCAATGATACAATTGCAAACATCGTGATGGCTGCAATGGTTATTTCTTGCTTTGGCGCTTTACTTTGCTGGCAATTCACATTGTCTCGTGTATTTAAAAGCGCAGCGGAACACGGTTACTTCCCTAAAGTATTCGCTCGTGTAAATAGTAAGGACGCTCCTGTTCGCGGCGTATTCATTCTACTCGCTGTTGAAACATTACTTACATTGTTCACTGCAAGTGATTCCTTGCGTGAGCAATTTGAAGTATTGGTAAACTTGGCGGTTGTAACTAACGTAGTACCATATGTATTGTGCATTTTAGCAGTACCTACAATGATGCGTATGGCTGGTGTAGCTGAAAGCCGCATTAAACGTTCCAACTACCTGTTCGGCGCAGGCGTTATCTACTGCTTGTATGCAATCTACGCATGTGGCTTTGATGCTATGGTAGGTAGTGCAGTAGCGGTAAGCATCGGTTTCGTGATCTATGTTTTGCGTAAAGCGTGGGATACACGCAGAGCGCACCGCTTACAACAAAGTATCGATTAATTAAATACTCTCGTCTTATAAGAGGCTGTTACTTAGTAACAGCCTCTTTTTTATCATAATTAATCAAACTTATTAATTATGATTTTATTGATTATAAATAATTGATAGTTGCTAAAGTGATTAATCGAGTTTTTTCGGTATGTATAAAAAAAATTCATGAGAAAAGTTTTTACCATTATAATAATAATTAATATATATACAGTTGGATACAGTTAATAGGAAAAAATCATATATATAAAGTGATTTGTATGGGTTTATACATAAATAGAGACTTTAATCAGTAATCGATAATTTTTATTAGTATAAAAATTATATTGATTTTACGTGAAATACATATACCCCTAAGGGGTATATGTATTGTAAACAGGATATTAATATAGTATATTTATAATCGATAAAAATGAATGAACTAATGAGTGTCGGTATTTACCGAGCGTAAAAGAGGAAAATGGGTGAAAAACCCATACTATGCAAATAGCTGTAATGAGGAGCAAGGTTTCATTATAGGGTCACTGGGAAACTGGGAAGGCCGAAATGTTGCGATGAATCATGAGTCAGAAAGCCTGCTCTAAATGTATGGTATTGTACATACTATACTTAATTTAGGTTAGTCAGGTGGACTAACCTTTTTGTCGTTTTCCTATATGCACCTCTGCTATATAAAGAGATAAGCATATTAGTTGTTCATTTAGATTATTGTAGTATTTAGAGAGTATAGGAGGAGGCGCCTATGGGCAAACGCTTTGCTAAACAGCTAGGTCAATTCATTGTTACACTGTTTGGCATCACATTTTTGACATTTTGTCTCACCTATTTAGCACCAGGTGACCCAGTAACGATGTTACTTGAAACGGCAGATACTATCGTATCTCAGGAGCTTATCGATGAAACTCGAGCTCAGCTTGGGTTAGATAAACCGTTCTTAGTGCAATATGCAAACTGGGTTGTGAATGCTGCACAAGGTGACTTAGGGATGAGTTACTCTGCTAAAAAAGCCTGTTGTAGATCGTATGTTGGAGGCTTTGCCAGGGACAGTTATGTTAGCAGGTACATCATTAGTATTTACGCTGCTCTATGCATTGCCTGCAGGTATTATAAGCGCCTTAAATCGAAACAAATGGATCGACTATCTGTTGCGCGTTGCTTCCTTTGTAGGCGTGTCTATGCCATCATTCTGGTTAGGCCTTGTACTGATTTATATCTTTGGCCTTAAATTAGGACTTGTTCCTATTGCATCTTCTCGTGTAACTCCTATCGGTGTAATTCTACCAGCCGTTACATTAGCTGTTGTAGTTGGGTCTAAATACATGCGTCAAGTGCTGCTCGTTATCCTTGAGGAAATGCAAAAGGATTATGTTATTGGCGCTCGTGCTCGCGGTGTTAGTGAGATAAAAATTTTATTCGGTCATATTTTACCTAATGCGGTGTTACCACTTATCACTATACTGGGTGTTGTTATTGGTTGGTTACTAGGTGGTGTGGCAGTCGTAGAAATGGTATTCTCTTGGCCGGGATTAGGGAACATGGCAATTTACGCTATTACTATGCGCGATTATCCATTGATCGAAGGTTTTGTGTTGTGGGTTGCTTTAGCATATATGTGTATTAACGCATTGGTTGATGCATCATATATCTTATTAGACCCTAGATTAGAAAAGGGAGAGAGCATAATGGCAGAATTTATTCAAAAACATAAATTGTTCTCTTTCTATAGCGGCTTGATGATTGTCATAGTTCTCATAGCTATATTTGCACCATGGCTTGCTCCAGGTGATGCTTTTAGCTCAAATCTGAGTCAAGCATTACAAGCGCCAAGTAGTCAACATTGGTTTGGTACAGATAAGCTTGGTCGTGATGTATTGTCTCGCATCATTTATGGTACACAGTTATCCTTGTTTATGGGTGTCAGTATCGTTGTTATCATGGTAAGCATTGGTACTATTATCGGTGCTGTAGCTGGTTATTTCGGCGGGAAAATCGAAATGGTCCTCATGCGTCTTGCGGACATTATGTTATCCTTCCCAGGCGTGTGTATTAGCCATTGCCATTGCTGGTATTTTGGGTGGTAGCATTGTGAATACGATTATAGCGCTATATCTGTAGTTGGTTGGGCAAAATATGCTCGTCTTGTACGGTCTATGACGTTGAAAGTTCGCGGTGAAGAGTATGTAACGGCGTCTGTCATGATGGGGGCCTCTACAACGACTATTCTAAGACGTCATATCATTCCTAATATTATGCCTCTCGTTATTACAACAGGTGCATTAGATATCGGGGCTATCATGATTGAGGTAGCAGGTTTATCCTTCCTTGGCTTTGGTGCTCAGCCACCGACTCCAGAATGGGGTCTTATGCTTAATGAGGGCCGCCAGTACTTACAAACGAGTCCATGGCTCATGGCATTCCCTGGTATGTCCATCCTTATCGTGGTTGCTATTTTTAATCTTTGGTCTGATTCTCTACGAGATGTAGTAGACCCTAAAAATCAAGGTTAGTTTAGTGTGATGCTTATTTATAGGTTGTGTTGTGAAAGTTGTTATATAAATAGGCAATAATAAGGTTTTTCCATTATGACTATTGTAAATTTAGTAGTCATGATATGTATATTTTTATGGTTATATGTAATTGTGTAACAAGGAGATTTTATATGAAAAAATCTTGGAAAAAAGCCCTCTTAGCAGGTCTTAGTATTGTAATGATGGGTTCCTTCATAGCTGGTTGCGGGTCTGATAATAATGGTGCTGCTAATAAAGATGTATTAAAAGTAGGCGTTACTAACTTCGCATCCACATTAGAACCTACAGAAAACTTCTTCGCTTGGGTTGTCATGCGCTATGGTGTAGGCGAAACATTGACTAAGTTTGATGAGCACATGAAGCCTCAACCTTGGATTGCGTCTAAATGGGAAGTGTCTCCAGATAATAAGACTTGGACTTTCACAATCAATGATAAAGGTGAAGTTCTCTAAGGGTAAAAAGTTGATGCCGCAGCAGGTAAAAGCTTCTATTGAGCGTTCTTTTGAAAAGTCTAATATTGCAAAAACGTTCTTTGAATATGACTCTATGGAAGCTAATGGTCAACAATTAGTTATTCATACAACAGAAAAGAATATCCTAATATGCCTGGCCTTTTAGCGGATCCATTGTTCCTAATCGTTGATGTACAATCTGAAAAAGATGGCCGTAACTTTGCTCAAGGAAGGTCCTATCGGTACAGGTCCATACGTAGTAAAATCTTTCACAAAAGAACGTGCTGAGATGGCTGCTAACGAAAACTATTGGGATGGTACAGTACCATTTAAGACTGTTGAAATTCCTTCCATCGATGACCCTAATACTCGCGCTATGAGCTTACAATCTGGCGACGTAGATATGGCTGTTAACATCGGTGCTGGTGAAATTGGTTTATTCCAAAATAACGATAAGTTCAAAGGTTGATGAAATCGCATCTCTTCGCGTAGTATTGGCTCGTATTAATCAAAAAGGTATTCTTGGGGACGATAAAGTACGCGCTGCTGTAATTTCTGCAACAGATCGTAAAAACTATGCTGATGTATTGTTAAAAGGTACATTCATACCTGGTTCTGCTCCAATTCCACCATCTTTGGACTATGGCTTCAAGGACTTGAAAGATCCTAATGCGTATAATCCTGAACGTTCTAAACAATTGTTAGCAGAAGATGGTTGGAAAGATACTGATGGGGACGGCATCCTTGATAAAGATGGCAAACCATTGACATTTGACTTCGTAGTATATAACTCTCGTGCAGAATTACCACTTTATGCAGAAGCTGTTCAAGCAGACCTAAAAAAAGTTGGTATCGATATGAAAATCAAAACAGTTGACTATAACTTGATCGATAAAATGGGTCAAGAGGGCGACTATGATATGCTTATCTCCAACATTGTAACTGCTAATACAGGCGATCCAATCTGGTTCTTAGCTAACTACTGGCATACTAATGTGGATGGTTCCAACCCTCAAAACGGTTCTGGTTATTCCAATCCACAAGTTGACCAATTGTTAGATGCAGCTGAAACAGAATTCGATCCTGCAAAACGTCGTGAATACGCAATCCAAATTCAACAATTATTGATGAATGATGGTGCTGCATTGTTCTTAGGTTACCCTAAAACTAATATCATTACTGGTTCTTACTTGAAAGGTGCTGTCATGTACCCAAGTGATTACTACTGGATTACTAACAAAATTACAAAATAGTGAGGAGCTATAATGGCAGAAAACATACTAACTGTAGAAAACCTTAACATTGCGTACCAAGGTGTGCCTGCTGTTATGGATGTAAACTTTACCTTGGAACGCGGTAAGGTATTGACCATTGTAGGGGAATCTGGATCCGGTAAAACTACCGTGATCCGGGCCCTCATGGGTTTATTGCCTGTAGGTGGTGAGGTCACAGATGGTACAATGCTCTTTAATGGTCAAGACCTTCGCACCCTATCTAAGTCTGAATGGAGAGCTATACGTGGTAAAGACATGGCCATGATTTTCCAAGATAGTGGTAGTGCTTTAGACCCAATAGTTCGCATTGGTAAACAATTTAGAGAATTGTTTAGATCTCATATTGAAATCACCAATGATGAATGTGATCGACGAGCAATTGAGTTGTTAGAGTCTGTATCTCTTCCTAATGGAGCAGATATATTGCGCCGTTATCCACATGAGTTATCCGGCGGTCAACGCCAACGTGTGGGCATTGCTATGGCATTAGCGCTGGATCCTGCGTTATTAATTGGTGATGAACCTACATCTGCTTTAGATGTAACAACACAATCACAAGTTGTTATGCAAATGCTAGAACTTGCTAAAGAGCATAATTCTGCTATCGTAATGGTTACGCATAACCTTGGTGTAGCGGCCTATATGTCCGACTATATCATTGTTATGAAAAAGGGCCGTGTTGTTGATGCTGGGTACACCGCAAGATATTTTAGAAAACCCATCTAATGAATATACGAAACAATTAAAAGATGCTGTACCAACATTGGAAGGAGGTCGTTACATTGACTAACTACGCTGTAGAATTAAAAATGTATGTAAACGATTCCCACTTCCTACTGGTGGTGAGCTCGAAGCGATGTAAGAGTATTAATATCACCTTAGAAAAAGGCGAGTCCCTTGGGATTGTAGGGGAATCTGGCTCTGGTAAAACGACTTTGGTTCGTATGATTATGAAGATGCTGCCTATCACAGAAGGCGAGATTTATGTAGATGGTGTAGAGATTCAACATATGAACTCTGAGCAAACGAAAGAATACCGCAAGAAAATTCAAATGGTATTCCAAGATCCATCTGCAGCCTTCAATCCGCGGATGAAGGTAAAGGATATTATCCTTGAACCGTTATACAATTTTGGGCTTCTTGAAAAGGCAAAGAAGAACAAATCGCAGGTGACTATCTTGAAATGGTAGACCTACCTCGGGAGTTCATGCATCGTTATCCTCATGAAATGTCTGGTGGTCAACGTCAACGTGTAGCTATTGCTCGTGCCATTGTACTTGAACCAGAAATTCTTGTTCTAGATGAGGCAACTAGTGCTCTAGACGTGTCTGTACAAGACTCCATCGCCCATTTACTAGCGCGTTTACAAAAAAAAGGAAAAACTTAACATACCTATTCATTGCTCATGACATTGCGTTTATTCGCACGATGTGTCACAAGGTGGTCGTAATGTACAAAGCTGCTATCGTTGAAGAACTAGATGCTTTCCACTTGGCGGATGCAAAACATCCATATACAAAGGTTTTATTGAGCTCTATCTTTGAAATTGGCAAAGATCATAAGCCACTTACCTTAGAAGAAGCGGCTGTAGAAGCATAGGACTTTAATACAACTTATCAGACCTCTCATTGTAGCAATCGCCTAGTGTATTCATCCAGAGGATTTGCTCTACTAATATGGGTAAAATACAGTAGGTACATATATAATAGCAGTTAGCTTTAGCGCTAACTGCTATTTTTTGTATGTTACGTATCTATACAGATTTGCTCACATATATAAATATATCGAAAATTTTCTCAAAAATGATTGTGTTAACGCTAAATATATAGTATAGTTGACTAAGCAATATACCCCTATGGGTATAATTAAAATATGCTCATATGAAATGATATACATATACATATACATATAGAGAAAGGTTAGGTGTGTGAATGAAAGGATTACGTATGATGCTGGGCTTTACGGTCCTTTACATGAATCAATTGATTCATCTAATGATGTATTAAAGGTAGGGGCTATTAGCTTTGCTGGGAACCAACTGTTGTACGATATGGTGTGGGGGAACTCTAATAAAATTTGATGATCACATGAATGCTAAACCCTGGTTAGCATCTTCTTGGAAACAAAGTGATGATAAGCTGACTTGGACTTTCACCATCAACGATAAGGTTAAGTTCTCTAACGGTAATGCTCTTACTGCCGAGGCCGTAAAGGCGTCTTTGGAACGAACCTTTGCAAAGAGTAAACGGGCAAAAACATTCTTTAATTACACTGAAATGACGGCTAATGGTCAAGAGCTCACAATTAAGACCGATAAGCCTTATTATAATTTGCCAAACTTGTTGGGAGATCCATTATTCTTGATTATGGATGTGACTGCTGAGGCAAATGGTCGTGATATTGCGAAGGAAGGTCCTATTGGTACTGGTCCTTATGTAGTGACATCATTTACAAAAGAGCGTGCTGAGCTAGCACGGAATGATAACTATTGGGATGGCAAGCCAGGCTTTGCTAAGGTTGAAATTCCATCTATTAATGATGCTAATACACGTGCTATGGCGCTCCAGGCCGGGAGATGTAGATATGGCTGTTAGCATTGGTCCTGGCGAATACAGTATCTTCCAAAACGATAAGAAATTTACTATTTATGAAGAATCATCTTTACGTGATGTATTCGTTCGGATGAGCCAAAAAGGTAAGCTTAAGAATGCTAATCTTCGAGCGGCCCTCATTGCCGGAGCGGATCGTGAGTCTTATGCAAAGAACCTTATGAAGGATACCTTTATTGCCGGTAAGGCTCCATTGCCACCGTCCATTGATTATGGATTCAATCAATTGCGGGATCCTAATAAATATAATGTTGAACGTGCTAAAGAATTACTTAAACGTGAAGGTTATATTGATACAAATGGTGATGGGATTGTAGATAAAGATGGTGAAAACCTAGTGCTTGATTTCTATGCCTATACATCTCGTCCTGAATTGCCATTATATGCAGAGGCATTACAAGCGGACTACAAAAAAATCGGTGTAGATTTACAAATTAAAATCATAGACTATGCTGTGATTGATACATTGGCGCAATCTGGGGATTACGATATGCTCATCTCTAGTGTAGTTACTGCTAATACTGGCGAACCTGTATGGTTCTTGAAACAATACTGGGGGACCGGTGCTGAGGCAAATGGTTCTGGATTCTCCAATCCACGTTTCGATGAATTGTTAGCTCTTGGTGAAAGTGCCAACGATCCATTAGTGCGTCGTAATGCGTTGATCAATGCACAACAATTGATGCTAGATGATTCGATAGCACTCTTCCTTGGATATCCTAAGATTAATATTGTAGGAATAACAATATCGATGGTATTAAGATATCTCCATCTGAATACTATATTATTACGAAAGACTTAAAACGGAAATAATTTTATTATATAAACCTATAGTAATGAAACTTGTTAATATAATTTAAAGTAGTTGTAGACATATAAAAGAGGACTAGCCACGGCTAGTCCTCTTTTTGTAGTTGTACGCCGAATAGGCATGACTAAACCCCCAGTTAAACTTGGGGTCAGTAAAATTTCTTAGAGAAAAGGAAAGAACCTCCTAGTGATAAAATGAAGTTGGTCTGGCAACCACAACATTTTAACATAGGAGGTTCAATGTCAATGAATGACGTAAAAAGCTTATCACATAGTAAATGGAGATGTAAATATCATATTGTTTTTGCTCCAAAGTATAGAAGACAAATAATTTATGGTCGGATAAAAGTTGATGTAGGTAAAATCCTAAGAGATTTATGTAAGAGAAAAAATGTAGAGATAATCGAGGCAGAATGCTGTCTAGATCATATACATATGCTAGTAACAATTCCACTACATTTAAGTGTATCGAGTTTTATGGGGTATTTAAAAAGCAAAAGTAGCCTCATGATATTCGATAAACACGCAAATTTAAAATATAAGTATGGAAATAGATATTTCTGGTGTAGAGGATATTATGTGGATACGGTGGGATGATATGAAGGAGCGATAAAAGAGTATATTCGCAATCAACTACAAGAGGATATAGCGCAAGATACATTAAACTTTAAAGAATACACCGACCCGTTTACGGGTGAGCCAGTAAAATAGGCAAAAAAAAGCCCCCGAGTAGGGGGGAGCCAGTGGTAATAGAGTGGTTGTCAGATCATTCAATGCCCTCTTTAGAGGGCCACCACTAGAGAAAGACCCTTATAGGGTCAGAGCAAACCACCCGTTCTACGGGTGGTTATGATTAGTTATTTTTCTTTTGATCTGTTGCATCAAGTTCTGCCATATTTACGACATTTGCTTTTACCAACCATTTTGTTATATTTAATAAATAGTTGTGTATATGCTTCGCCGTAGGAAGAATTGATGATGATATAGTTGCGAGCCTCTGCGACAAATTCTTTTACAGAATCTTGATACTCGCGAACTGCGTTTTGCGTTTCTGATGTTGTACCAGGTTGTAATTTGTTGATGCGTTGCGTGATTTGTTGCAAGTTTGCTTCAACCTTTGGGTATCCGTATTTCCATCTGGATCGATAAGATCGATTGTTTGGGCAGTCATGAGATTTAACTCGATGAAGTTAACTGCATTTTCACGTTTTTCACCTTGATATTCAGTCATGCGTTCTGTATAGAGCTCATTATTACGATTATCTAAGGCTAAATCTAAAGCATTGTATGTAGCGTAGAATTGTTCAGCTAGAGGTACATACTGTGCCGCTAACTCATCGCTACCTTTGAAATTATCTTTTTCAAAACGACGTTCTACATAGTAGGCTTGCAATTGATCCGCAACAGGAATCAATTGATCTAGCACTGCTAATACATCATTAGTTGATTGGTTTACATCTTCGTATGGAGTAGGGCTATCTTGCTTTGCAGCCTCTAATGCTGTTTTAAGATCTTTGTATTTAGGTAATGTAATCGTCGTGTTATGGGACCCATTACGTAACTCTTCAAGAGTTGGTTGTAATTGATTTGCATAGGCTACACTGTACGCGTTATATGAGTCTAATGCGACGATATAAGGTCGGATAGCGTTGATCTTGTCGTCAACGGTTGATCGATATAAAATTGTCGTTGTATTGGATGACAAGAGTGTATACACCCCGTAGATCCCACCACCGATAATAGCGATGCCAAGTATAACGGCTGCTATTAACTTGATGTACCCCTTTTTCAACTGCGCACGCTCCTTGAAAACACACTAACTCTTTTGGATCCATTTGGACAGACTAATGCCCTAAGAGTAATTATTTACATTATATCATAAACTTACGTCCCAAAAAGACGTATAGAGTGGAGAATCATAAGGAATAGATGAAATTATGTTATGTGAACATGTATTAATATTTGTAATTAGTGATTTGTAGAGGGATAACCTTAAAAGGCTTTTACATAAACAAGCTATTCTGCATAAAAATATATTTCTCTAGACGTTGTAGCTGCGGCTGGTATAATAGCAAGTATAGTATTCATTATATAGGGAGTTCGTTATGTCAGAATCGAATCATTTAATCAATTTTGCTACATCATCGGAACTTATTGCTAATGGGGAAGGGCGTAATGTGTTATCTGCTATAGAAGATGGTTTGCGTAATTGTGATGAGTTTTTAATATCTGTAGCATTTATAACACCAGAAGGATTACTAACATTAAAGCCAATACTTAAAGAGTTAGAAGATCGAGGTGTACATGGTCGCATATTAACGACAGATTATCTTGGTTTTAATAGTCCACAAGTTTTGGAAGATTTAGGTAATCTAAAGAATATTGATTTGAAGGTATATTGTACTACTCAAGGTAGTGGACATGGTTTTCATACAAAGGGATATATTTTTAGGAAAGATGAATCCTATCAAATTATAATAGGTAGTTCTAATTTAACTATTAATGCGCTAAAGAGCAATAGAGAGTGGAATACCCGTTCTGAAGTACATGGTAGCGATACTTATGCTCGAGAGATTAATGAGGAATTTGAACTGTATTGGGATTCAAAATTTGCCATTCCTTATGAAGAGTTTATACCTTGGTATAAGCCTAGATGGGTTCGTCCAGAACGTTCTTCTCAAAGGTCTGTAGCGGAACAGTTTAATCAAGTTGATTTACCTACTTTAGAACCTAATATAATGCAACAACAGTTTATTGCCAACTTTAATGAGCTAAGAGCTAATCAGGCTAAACGAGGGCTTTTAATTTCTGCTACGGGGACAGGAAAAACTTATGCAGCAGCCTTTACGATGCGTGAAATGAATCCGAAAAAGAATTCTATTTTTAGTGCACCGCGAACAAATAGCAAAACAGGCAATGGCAAGTTTTGAACGGGTTTATAATGATCCATCTATAACGTTTGGGTTAGTATCTGGTAATGTTAAAAAATATGATGCTACCCATGTATTTTCTACAATGCAAATGATGGGGCGTTATGATGTAATGAAACAATACGATCCAAAAACTTTTGATTGTATTATTATTGACGAAGTACATCGTGCAGGCTCTGAAAGTTATCAACGTATTATCGACTATTTTAAACCACAGTTTCTATTAGGTATGACTGCAAGTCCGGAGCGGACTGATGGTTATGATTTATATGAGCTCTTTGATCATAATATTATTTATGAAATTCGATTACAACAGGCTCTAGAGGAAGATTTATTGTGTCCATTCCACTATTTTGGTATTAGTGACTTATGGGTTGATACAGACGAACCGATTACTGATATGGAGGTTACTTTTTCTAATTTATCAACAAAGGAGCGTGTAGATAAAATTATTGAAAAGATTCGCTACTTTGGACATAGTGGTAGTCGAGTAAAAGGCCTGGTATTCTGCAGTAATCGCGTTGCAGCAAAGGCTTTATCTGACGCTTTTTAATGAGCGAGGATTTATCGCACGGTAAGCTTGACGGGTGAGGATAGCCAAGAAAGTAGAGAGAAAACGATTGCTCGATTAACAGGGACCGGGGAGTATCAAGGTAGACTTGATGAGCAGTTAGATTATATATTTACTGTGGATATATTTAATGAAGGCGTTGATATACCTGAAATCAATCAAGTTATTATGTTACGTCAAACTGAAAGCCCAATAATTTTTATTCAACAATTAGGACGTGGACTTCGTAAGTTTGAAGATAAGGAATATGTAGTTATCCTTGATTTTATTGGGAACTATACAAATAACTTTATGATTCCCTTGGCACTATCTGGTGATAGAAGTTATAACAAAGATACATTGCGTCGATATGTACAAGCAGGTAATCGTATTATCCCTGGTAGCTCAACAGTACATTTTGATAAAATTGCGAAACAACGTATTTACGAATCTATTGATACGGCAAAGTTTTCTGATATGAAATTAATAAAAGAAGCCTATTTTAATTTGCGCTTTAAATTAGGTCGTATTCCTAAAATTTCTGATTTTGCTGATCATGGTTCGATTGATGTTAGTAGAATTTTTAGTAAATTTAAGTCCTATCATCATTTCCTGATAAAGATTAAGGATAAGGATTATGATGTATCCTTTACACCGGTTCAGGAGCGAATGCTACATTTTATATCTCAGAAATTAACGACAGGGATGCGTGTAAGAGAGCTATTAGCATTACAAGCATTATTAGAAGGAAAACAGGATGTTATTACATATGTATCTAATGAGCTTTTAAATACATATGATGTAGAATTATCTGAGCATGGGCGAATTAATCTCATTAATGTTATGACAAATCAATTCGGTGTGAAAGCGGCACAAAAGACATTTGAAGATAGTGTATTTATTGAATTATCTAATGGTCGTTATGGAATATCTCAAGCATTTAAAGATGCATTAGAAAATAGTAATTTTAAAGAGCAAGTGCAAGAACTTGTTGCCTATGGTTTGAAACAGTTTGATGATAAATATAAAGGTAAGATTTATCCGAATACTCCTTTTGCTTTTATATGAAAAGTATACCTATGAACAAGTGTGTCAATTATTAGAATGGCCTCAAAATGAAGTGCCATTGAATATTGGGGGATATAAATTCCATAAGGAAACAAAGACGTATCCTGTATTCATCAATTATCATAAAGCAGATGATATTCAAGATACTATTAAGTATGAAGATAGATTTGAAAATCCAGGATTATTGAAAGCTATTTCTAAAAAAATAAACGATCATTTTCTTCTGATGATGTGCAGACTGCATTTAACGCTGATGCCTTAGGGGTTTCTATGCACTTGTTTATGAGAAAGAATAAGGATGATGAAGAGTCTAAAGAGTTTTACTATTTGGGTCCTATTCATTCTACAGGACGAGAACGAGCTAAAGAAATCTTTATGGCAAATGGTACTATGGCAGTAGAGCTAGAGTATCAACTTGAAGTGCCCGTACGGGATGATATTTATGATTATATTATTAATGGGTAAGGATATATGAGTGAAGAACGAAAACATATTGAAGTTGTAGCAGCAATTATCAAAAAAGATAATACTATATTAGCTACTCAACGTGGTTATGGTGATCTAAAAAGATGGTTGGGAGTTTCCAGGTGGTAAGGTTGAGCCTGGCGAAGCTCACGAGGTAGCACTTAAAAGAGAAATACATGAAGAACTAGAAGCGGAGATTACCGTTCTGGAACATATTATTACTATTGAATATACAGGGTATGAGAAGTTTGATTTAACAATGTATTGTTATTTATGTTCTTTAGTAAATGATTCTGATATTACTCTATTAGAACATGAAGCGGCTAAATGGCTTTCAAAAGAGAATTTATACTCAGTAGATTGGTTACCTGCTGATATTGATGCAGTAGATGCGATCTCTAAACGTTTATAATTATTAGTGTTAGTATTAGTATAAACTCTAGTTTTATTATGTGATGAGCTTCAAAAGATTGATGCTACTTCAAGTGCGTATATTATCTCAGTAAAGGCATTTAAACAATATTATAAAGTTATCTTTTAATTACGAAGAGTCTCTATCCCTGATAGAGGCTTTTTAGTCATAAAATATTGTAATTCTCATTACTTTCTCATTAATTCTAAGTAGGATATAAACTATTATAGTATTATGAGATATAATAGGAGAGAGATTTATGAGCGAGAATGCATACGTGTGTCCATATTGTCAGTCGGAAAATATTCAAAGTTATAATATTGCTTATGCTGGTGGCTTTTCTAATGTAAATGGTGTAACTACAGGTGTAGGTATTGGTGCTGGTGGTCGAGTAGGTGTTGGTATTGGCAATACTGTAGGTACTCAACAAACAGCACTTTCTATGATGGCAAAACCTCCGATGAAAAATCAATTGCTACATTTATTTTAAAGTGGTGGATTGCGATTCAATTTGGTCTCGTATTATTGCTTTGGATTTCCGGTCTAAGTAAACATGAGGCTTCACTAATTATTTATTTTGGTGCATATGCGTTGTTAATATACAAAACATATCAACGTTATGTATGGAATAGAGATACATATCCAGGATTACGTCGCGATTGGGAGCATACATATGTATGTTTACGTTGTGGTAATTCTTTCCTTTTATAATTGAAATACATTAGCATACAATATAAAAGGTACGCCTATAATACTATATAGGTGTACCTTTTATTTGTATGGATAGGATATTTGTAATGTGAGAGTTATTAGAACATATTGGCGTATTGTTTAAATTATATTTTCATATTCATTGTCCATACTTTCATAT
>VOFG01003350.1_pt1 | contig 122284 bp, 228 predicted proteins | sample 5384171 | NCBI WGS metagenome assembly VOFG01 (sample SAMN12384726, study PRJNA508395) | human gut metagenome | isolation source: healthy gut F | host: Homo sapiens
CGTATTGCTATTTACGTCGTGACGAATCAAATTGACTCTAACAGTTCATCATTAAGTGTGATGGTCCCCTTAGAATAGATTGATTTTGATAAGTGCTTTAACAATGTTGATTTTGCACCCATTAGGGCCAATGATGGCTGTGATTTTATTAGTGGGAAACTCTACCGATATATCATGTAATACGGATCGAGTAGGATAGTCAAAGCTTAAGTGATTAACTGTATACATAAATTTCCTTTGTCCTAGAAATAGATTAACTAATCCTTGTATTGTACTTAGCCGATATTTTTATATCGTTTCATAATAATCCAGATAAATAATGGGGCCCCTAATAAAGAGGTAAGAACACCGATGAGTTTTCTTCTGGGCTATATAGTAGCCCTGGAATGGTATCAAGATAATCATGATCTTTGCCTATAGGCATGCTAAATATCCAAAGAAATATTTTTTATGTTTAGGACCACCTTAATACGGAGCGAGGTGGGGGGATAATAAGACCGATAAAACCAACGACACCTACCTTGAATACTAAAGTTGCAATCACTATGGATGATGTTTATAACGATGGATAATTGTAATGTTTTAACTGAAAGTCCCATGTTGGCAGACCTCTTGGTTTCGAGGGTAAGACATCTAAATCTTGCTTATAAATGAGATGAATAAACAAAATAGAGCGACAATGATGGCTGATAATGGTAAATCTTGCCATTGGATGCCCGCGAAACTACCTAATAACCAAAACATGGCACTTCGTACTTGTGCTTCATGTTTGGCACCATAAATAATCATCATTGTTAACGCTGAGAAAATGCCTGTCATACCCATACCAATAAAGGATAAGTTTTACGGGACTGTTACTTTTCCAACACATAATAAAACTAATATGATGGATAACATGGCGCCTAGTGCCGCGAATAGTGGTGTATTATAGGCTCCCAATATAGGAATCCACCACAAATAATTGCAAAAACTGCCCCTGTGCTAGCTCCAGATGATACCCCAACACATAGGGGTCTGCTAAGGCATTGCGTGTTACCGTTTGCATTAAAAGACCTACTGCGGATAGGCATATACCAGTCAAAATGGAATACATGAGCCGTGGCAACCGAATATCCCATAATCGTGTCAGTCATATGGGAATGGATAGTGTTTTTATACCTAGATGAGACCACAAACTGTTAAGTATATCGGCTAAGGGGATAAATGTAGATCCGAATTGAAGTGATGTAATTAAAGAGGTCACTAATATCGCTCTAATACGAATCCTTTTATTGTGTTGTTCATAATACCTCAAAAATAATAACTAATATTACAAATACTTATGCTTATATAAGTATAGATAAGGTTATGTATAATTACAATATAGGTACTAGTATAGGTATAATTAGGCATACCAAATAGATGAAAGTAAACTTCATTATCTTTTTTAAACTAAAAGTTATGACAACTCATTCAAAATACATATGACTGAATGAGTTGTATTGAGGTATATAGAAAGTCTTTTAATTGACTAAGCACAGCGTACTTTTTTATAATAGATATATTATAATACTATAGTTTCGAAGTGGGATTATTATTTCCTAGTTAAATACAGGAATTATATTATCTACGGTTGTAGTTTGCAGATAGAAACATATCTTATTAGATATATAAGGAGACAATACGATGAAGTTTAATACAAAATGCGTCCACGGTAGTGGTAAACCAGATAGTACAGGGCCATCTCTCCAGCCATTTATATGTCCAGTACATTTACACATCCTGGTTTAGGTGAAACAACAGGATTTCAATATACACGTGAGTCTAACCCAACTCGTGATCGCCTTGAAACATTAATTGCAGGCCTTGAAGAAGGTACTGATGCAATCGCTTTTTCTTCGGGGATGGCTGCTGTTGATGCAGTATTCCATTTGTTTTCCCTGGAGACCATGTTATTTTAGGGGATGATTTGTATGGTGGATCCATTCGATTATTTACTAATATCTACGAAAAGAATGGTGTCGAATTTACCTATGTAGGTACATCTGATCTTGATGCAGTGCAAGCAGCTTTTAAACCAAACACTAAAGCGGTGTACATTGAAACGCCTACAAATCCGATGATGGAAATTACCGATGTACGTGCGTTGAGTAAAATGGCACATGACCGTAATGCACTTGTTATTGTAGATAATACATTTTAAGCCCTTATTTCCAAAAACCATTACATCTTGGTGCAGATATTGTTGTCCATAGTGGGACTAAATTTATCGGTGGTCATCATGATGTAATTTCTGGATTTACCATTGTAAAGATGATGAATTGGCAGCTCAATTGCGCCTTATTTATAAGACAGTAGGGGCGTGTTTATCTGCCTTTGATAGGCTGGCTTGTCATTCGTGGCATCAAAACTTTGGCGCTCCGTATGGAACAACATCAAAAGAATGCCATCGCTCTTGCAGAATGGTTGAAACAAGAACCGAAGGTAACAAAGGTATTATTCCTGGACTTCCAGAACATCCAGGCTATGAAGTGAACAAATCTCAAACTACTGGCTTTGGTGGTATGTTGTCCTTTGAAGTAGATAGTGAAGAGACCGCTAAACAAGTGTTAGAAGGTATTCAATTGATTCAATTTGCTGAAAGTTTAGGCGGCACCGAATCCTTGTTAACATATCCTGTTACACAAACACATCCAGATTTAAAACCTGAAGATGCGGAACGCAAAGGGATTACACGTCGATTGTTGCGCTTGTCCGTTGGCATTGAAGATACAGATGATTTGATTGCTGATTTAGCACAAGCTTTCAATAAATAAAAGGAGGCTATTATGGGCCGATATAATTTTGACAAAATCGTAGATCGCAAAGCATACAAAGTCTCTAAAATATGATTTTGCTGTACAACGTGGTAAACCTGCTGATGTATTACCATTTTGGGTAGCGGATATGGATTTTGAAATTCCTAGTGAATTAAAGCAAGTCTTGTTAGATCGCGTTAATCATGGTATTTTCGGATATACGGAATCTGATGATGCTTATTTCAATGTACTAAAAAGAATGGTTCGCTAGCCGTTTTAATTGGAATATAGATAAAAAATGGCTCGTAAAAACTCCGGGCGTTGTATTTGCTCTTGCTATGGCAGTACGTGCTTTCACAAAGGAAGGGGAAGGCGTACTCATTAATCAACCTGTATATTATCCATTCAGCATGGTCATCGATGATAATGATCGTAATTTGATTAATGTGCCTTTGATTCAAGGTGAAGATAGATATACAATCGATTTTGAAGGCGTGGAACGGGCTATTATTGAGCACAATGTAACATTATTTTTGCTTTGTAATCCTCATAACCCTGTGGGCCGCGTGTGGACCGAAGATGAGTTAAAACGTCTTGGTGATATTTGTATCAAACATAATGTCATTATTATTAGCGATGAAATTCATGCGGATTTCGTATGGGATGGGTCACAAGCATACTGTTTTTGCTAATCTAGGTGAAAGCTATGCTGAGCATTGCATCGTTTGTACAGCGCCTAGTAAGTCCTTTAATATTGCGGGCTTACAAGTGTCTAATATTTTCATCCCTAATGATTCTTTGCGTCGTAGATTCGTCAAAGAAATCGACCGTGCAGGCTATAGTCAATTGAACACGATGGGCCTTGTAGGTTGCCAAGGCGCTTATGAAGTGGGTGGACCATGGCTTGATGAATTAAAGGAATACATTCAAGGAATATTCAATATACCCTTGATTATTTTGAGGAACATTTGCCAAAGCTTCACATGTATCGACCTGAGGGACGTATCTCATGTGGTTTGATTGCTCTGAACTGCCATTGACTCCAGAAGAACGTGAACAATGGCTACTTAATGATGCAAAGCTATGGCTAGATAGTGGCTCCATGTTTGGTAAAGATGGTGAAAAGTTTGAACGCATCAATGTTGCCTGCCCTCGTGCAACATTGACAGAAGGTTTAGAGGCATTGCGTCGCGCTTATGTCGCTAAAGGGTTTTAGGAGGTTTCACAATGCCGATTAAAGTTATTAAGAATTTACCGGCTATAACAAAGTTAGCACAAGAGAATATCTTTGTAATGGATACGGAACGAGCGGAAACACAACAAATTCGTCCGCTTCATATTTTGCTTATCAATTTGATGCCTACAAAAGAGGTTACGGAAACACAAATCCTTCGCGCTCTTAGTAATAGCCCATTGCAAGTAAACTTAACTTTATTGCATACAGCATCTCGAAAATCTAAGAATGTAGATGAAGAATATTTAGAGACTTTTTTTTACCGTACCTTTGACGAAGTTAAAGATGAGTGTTTTGATGGCTTGATTATTACCGGTGCTCCTGTAGAACTGATGCCTTTTGAAGAGGTTGACTATTGGGATGAGCTTGTAGAAATTATGGATTGGAGTGAAGAACACGTATGCTCCACGTTCTATATTTGTTGGGGCGCACAGGCTGGCCTGTACCATCATTTCGGCATTAATAAACAAATTATGGATACTAAATTGTTCGGCGTTTATGAACATGATATCTATAACGACCAACCGGTTCTCTTACGAGGTTTTGATGAAAAGTTCTGGATGCCGCACTCCCGCCATACTACAGTTTCATTAGAGCAAATTAACGCACATAGGGAATTAGAATTGTTAGCTGGTTCTGAACCAACTGGGGCTGCCATCGTACGAAGCTTAGATAACAAACACATCTTTGTTTTTGGTCACTCCGAGTACGATTGGGATACACTCAATCGCGAATATGTACGAGACCTTGCTAAAGGTGAAGACATTGCGGTACCAGAAAACTATTTCCCTGATGATGATCCAAAACAAAAAACCAATCGTAAGATGGCGTTCCGTAAGCACATTGCTATTTACGAATTGGTTTGAACTATTATGTATACCAAGAAACACCATATATTATTGAACAAATTAAGAAAATGAAGTTTGAACGAGATAAAAATTTTGGTGCTTATATTTAAATACAGAGTATGTAAGTGAACCGAATGTGTTCCCAAAGACTCCACTGGCCGGGTCTGACTCCGGCCTACGGCCTACGTAGGGCCAAAGTCGTCTTTGGGAACGCATTCGGTTCTTCCATATCCATTTGTTTTAAGATACGCCAAAAAATTTTGGTAGAGCCCGAAGTCGTTTTTGATGTCCCACCGGTTCTTTATATCAATATTATATTCAAGGCGCCAAAATTTTTGGCGCCCTTTGAATATGTTATATGTATAACCAAATCGGTTTCCAGATAAGGGCGACTTTGGCCCTGCAGAAGGCCGAAGGCCGGAGTCAGACCTGGCCGGTGGAGCCATTGGGGAATTGATTTGTTGCCGAAAAACACCAAAATTTTGCCATAGCTTATAGTTATGGAGAATGTATTATAAAAAGTGGTAGACATATTTTTTAATACATAGTAATATAATAGGCATAAGAAATGAAGTTTATTCCTTTATATGAATAGGAGTTGAATTTAATGAGCAAACAATATAAATTTGAAACATTACAATTACATGCAGGTCAAACCGTGGATCCAACTGGTTCTCGTGCAGTACCTATTTATCAAACAACATCTTTCGTATTTAAAGATGCAGAGGAAGCTGGTAGCCGTTTTGCCTTGACTAATCCTGGTGGCATTTATTCTCGCCTTGGCAATCCTACTACTGACGTATTGGATGCTCGTGTAGCTCAACTGAAGGTGGTGCTGGTGGTATTGCTGTAGCATCTGGTTCTGCAGCGATTACATACTCCATTTTGAATGGGCTAGTGCAGGTGATAATATCGTTCTTTGCATCTACATTGTATGGTGGTACATATAATTTGTTCACTGCTACATTGCCTCGTTTTAGGTATCGAAACTAAATTTGTTAACCTGACAATTTGGAAGAGTTTGAAGCAGCTATTGATGACAACACAAAAAGCTGTATATATCGAAACTATCGGTAACCCTGGCATCAACCTTATCGATGTTCAAGCAGTGGCTGATATTGCACATAAACATAATATTATCTTAATCGTAGACAATACATTCGCATCCCCATACTTGTTCCGTCCATTAGAACATGGTGCTGACGTAGTCGTTCACTCTGCTACTAAATATCTTGGTGGTCATGGTACAACATTGGCTGGTGTAGTTGTAGAGTCCGGTAAATTCGACTATAAAGCATCTGGTAAAAATATCTAGCTTTGCTGAAAGGGACGAACATTACAATGGTTTAGTATACGGCGATTTACCAATTCCTTTCACCGTAAAATTCGTGCTCAATTGTTTCGTGATACAGGCGCATGCATTACGCCTCTAGCATCTTGGCAAATCTTGCAAGGTATTGAAACATTGTCCTTGCGCGTAGAACGTCACGTAGAAAATACTCGTAAAGTAGTTGATTTCTTGAGCAAACATCCTAAAGTTGCTTGGGTTAACTATCCAGAACTTGCAGATAGTAAATACAAACCATTAGCTGATAAATACTTCCCTAAAGGGTTGGTGCAGTATTCACATTCGGTGTAAAAGGCGGCAAAGAAGCAGGTATTAAATTGGTTGATGCATTGCAAATCTTCTCTAACCTTGCTAATGTGGCAGATGCTAAATCTCTTGTTATTCACCCTGCATCCACAACACATGCACAACTTAACGAAGAACAACAAAAATCTGCTTGGTGTAACACCAGATATGATTCGCTTGTCTGTTGGTCTTGAAAATATTGATGATATTATTGATGATCTAGCTCAAGCATTGATAAAGCTTAATCTTAACTTTTAAACTCCTTAAAGCATAACTCCAAAAACCTATAGAACATAAAAAGAAAACCTTGTAATAAGAGGCTGTACCAAGATGTCGTGACATAATTTGGTACAGCCTTTTTTGTTTTGTATTCCATTGTTGAGGATTATAGACAAAAATGTATAAAAAAAACACCTTGAATTCAACGATTCAAGGGCTGTTAATATGTGTATATGTGTGTTTAAAAAGGGTTTGTTTTTATGTGTGTATAGTTTTTATGAGTGTTTAGTTTTTGAGTGTGTTAAGATTGGGTGGAGAGATATATTATATAGTGGTTAGGTGTATCTATATAATATATGGGTTATGCTTAGTATTTTGTAGTTTTTACTTTAGCACTGAGAACTTTACCGGAAATAGCATCGATCTTAACGTCTGCTTTTTGTCGCCACCGTTAGTCATATCTAGTTTTGTGTAGACAAGTTTGTTGCCCTTCCATTTCCAATTCCCATTCCATTGTTTGGAAATCGCTGCCCTACGCGTTCGATAGCTCTTGTTTCAGCAGATTCTGGTGTGATGGAGTTTTGTGGATTAAAGCTGTGAGATTTCTTTAATTTGTTCCATGCACTAATGGATTTTGCTTGATTGGAAACAACTTGACCTGTTGCTTCATCGATTTTCATTTCCACTTTTTGTGTCTTAGTATATGCTTCTACTTCGTAAGTTGGATGATGTTTTGCATCATAGGAGATACGAAGTTACCATTGCATCTGGATAGTAGCGATGTAATGTAGTAACAGCGCCTACGTAGTCGATTTCGCTACTTTGCATTGAGATGCTACGCTACCAACACCATTCAGGAACTAGAGCTGGGTAAGTAGGAGCTGCAGATGCTACGCCTGCAATCAATACAGTACTTACGCCAAAGGCACATAATACTTTAGACAAATTATTTACTTTTTCATGTTAATTACCTCCATAAAAAGGATTTTGCTCAAAAGCAATTGTGCAAGTAGATTTTACTCAATCTACTTATACATAATTTAATATCACAAAATGAATATAAAATGAAAAATAAAACTATATACTTATTTTTAGGTATATACATAATATATTCGACATACATTATGTATATCCTCTTTTTTTTATTTGTATATTTTTGCATAATGTAAACTTAATATAAGTATATATGGTTGACATAAATAAAATGGAATGGTTTAATAACCTTGAATAGATATGTAGTTTGTTTAGATAGGTTTCTTTTATTCTATTAATGGAGGTATACCATGAGTTCCATTTCAATCGACGTCTCAGCACAAGAGAGTTGACAATGACAGCCTTATTTGTAACATTAATTACAGCCGGTGCATTTATTCGTGTGCCACTTCCAAACTGTCCATTTACACTGCAGATTTTATTTACTACACTGGTGGTATTATATTAGGCGTAGCCGCCTTGGTGCCATTAGTGTAGGGATCATATTATATTGGGACTTATCGGTGTACCTGTGTTTACATCTGGCGGGGGCCAGGCTATGTATTGCAACCTACATTCGGCTATTTGATTGGATTTATGGTTGGCGCTTATGTGGTGGGGCGCTTCAGTGAGCTTTCACCAACACATTCTGTTAAAACATTGCTCATTGGTGCTATTATCAATCTGCTTATTGTATATGGTTTTGGCATGATTTATTTATATATGATAATGAATGTATATTTAGGGACACCTATTGGTTGGTGGGCTGTTATCTGGTCTTGTTTCTTGATTCCTGTTGGGCCTGACGTATTTTTTATGTGCTGTAGCTGCTGATGGGGAAACGTATTATAGGCCATTTGCGATAATATATACAAAATAGTAATAGAGGGCTATCACATTTGTGGTAGCCCTTTTTACTATTATGGATATACATATCCCTAAAATTTCTTGTGCATCTTTTGTTTTGTTAATTTCTATGTATGGTTGCTTGCGCCCGTGAAAGTCTCGTGTTGATACAGTGCCTTCTACGGTTACCCATTGTTTATTGCTATAAGAATCCCATCATTCTTATGCATTGTTAGACCAATAGGGCGACGTCTGCAATACAGCAAGCCATGGCCATACGTGAAAGTGTAAACTCATTGGATTTTAATGTATTGTCTTCTCGGTTAACATAACCTGTCATATAGATTTTGTACCCTACATATTCCTCTGGTTTAGAACCGAGTGCAACGATGGTGCGATAATAGTTATCGAGTTTAATACGATTTCCTTTTTAGATTTTGAAATGCCAGGATCTTTGGCCTCATTATTGATTGTAATAACTTCGCCAATATCGTCTTGAGAAAAATTAAAATCATTAGTATCTTCTGTGGCGGCCGTATTTCCAGTTACTTGTACAAATTAGGCGATAAAATTGGTGGAACCACAAATAACACAAGAGGAATTATGATTGGTGTAATAGAGCGCCAATTATGTTTATATTGTTTATTTGGGGACCAAAGGATTGAAATAATGCCTCCCAATAACAGTGCTATACCTGCTAAGAGTAAAAATAATTCATATCGAGGAGCCACATATAATTTATATTGGCCCGTAATGAGTAGATATAAAAACTAATACCTAATGCCGTATATAGCAGGCCCTTGATGACACTGAGTATATCTTTGTTTCGTAGTTCTGATAACATAGTCTGTTCTCCTTATACATTAAATAAAAATTGAAATAGCAATGTCATGATATACGTAATAATACTTATAGTAATAACTAAACGAAGTATAAATGATGTTGAGATATACTGACGTAACATATATACGTTTTTTTTGATGTCAATCATAGGACCTAACCATAGGAAACCAAGAACTGCTGATATAGGAAATAAATTGCTTAACGAACGGCCTATAATGGCATCTGATGTAGAACATAGGGAGAAGAGGAAAGCTAAAGCTAGTAATAATGCATTAGCAATAGGTGTGGCTACATCGAGTGAACCAGAGAAGAAGGTAGGTTTTATCCATACTTGGAATAGGGCTAATGTGAAAGCTGCTGCAGAGAAGTAAATAAGTAATTGACTGAATTCACGCTCTACGTGCAATAGAAAGATTTTCTTTTATTGCCTTCTTGATTTGATGAACCATACTGATAATCTTTTTGGCTGAGGTAAATTGTTAGTGATGGTAGATAATTTGTGTGGTTTCCATTTAAATGTGAGGGCCACCATACATGCGATTAATATACCACCAATTATGCGAGCTAGTATTATTTGTGGCGTATCTGAAATGCATAATAGGTTGCTAATAATGCGATGGGGTTCATAATAGGACTTGCGAGCATAAACAATAATCCTATATGTTGAGGGATACCACGCTTTAATAATGCATTAAACATAGGAATAGTAGCACAATCGCAGATAGGTAATACAAGACCGCTACCAATGGCGATGCCATAGCTTTTAATAGAGTCTGCTTTCAGATAACGCATTAGCCAACGATCCGGTACCAATAGTGTGATAGCAGAAGAAATGATGGTTCCTAACAATAAAAACGGTATCCCTTCAAAAAATGATGCCGGATGCAATGGCCAAAACTTGATGGATGGAATAGGAAATGCTATGACGGAATACAGTGACCAGTAATATATATAATGTCAATATAGCCACAATACCGTACAACGACCATGGCCATATCGGTTTTAGTTAGTTTATTGTGGATGTCTTTTTGTAGTGGGATTGACTAATATGGAACATTCCGGATTGCCAGGATTGTAAGAGTTTCTTTACTGCTTTGGTTTGTGTCGTATCATTCGCATATAACATAATATAATCGGCGTTGTATAGTTGCGATACGACTCTATCCCCTAGTGCCTGTATCATAGATGTTATACTGTTGCTGTTTGCTGTGTAGATGACGCGTTCTAGATGACAGAATTCTTTTAGAATTGAATTGAAGAAGATGAGTTCTAATTGTTGAAATGAAAACATGCCATTCCATTCAACCCATATTTCTTTCGGCGTTGTCGTAGAAAGATAATCCTATCTGTTGTACTACATGATGTAGATTTTCTTCTATATCATCTGGCTCAATCGATAAAGGCTTTTTATAAACTCTGCATTACCTGTTTCAAAAGCTGATAATTTCTGTAGAGCCCAGTTTTTTTCGTTCTCGTAGCTCTACATTGATTAGGAGGTTTTACCAGAGCCCTAATAAGCCCGTTACGATATATACAGGAATCATGATGCACTAAACACTTTCTCCTGTATGGATGAAATGTCTATATCGGTGCCAATAACAACTAGATGGTAGTCCTTTAAGTGCGTATCTGTAAAGAGAACAGGATTGGAGGGTGTATTGTAATTCCATAGGTCCTGAAGAGGTAGGAACGATACCTTTAACACGTAGTACTGTAGAAGGTAATTTATTACAAAAATCAATCCATTGCGTATGAGCGAGGATTTTAGATTATGGAATGTATAGCTCACAAAAGGTTGGTGCTCATGATGGTGGCCGTCATGGTCATGATGACTGTGATTGTCGTGGTGAGCACCGTTATAATCCTCACTGTCGTTACATGTATGGCAACTGCAGGTTTCGGAATCATGTTCATGTGCCTTATGAGTATTAGATTTTTAGTTGGTGTATATACTGTTGAAGTGCATCTACATCGGTATAAATTGGTGTATGTGGTGCTAATTCAACGATGAGTTGTTTTGTTTTTTCAACCTGTTTTTCGTCCTCTATGTGAGTAAGTAGAATAGCATAACAGTGTTTTATTTGATCTTTAAAGAAGGGACCAAAGTTCTTAATTGCCATGGGTGCCTGCATAGCATCTACGATTGTAATAATCATGCTGATGCTTTACTGGTGATATCGTCATCGTCACAAGTATATAAAATTTCACTTAATTTGCTCACCCCAGATGGCTCTATATAGATTTGATCGATATCTTGCGTAGATAGAATATCGATTAAGGCATTTTTAAAGTTGCCTTGGAGACTGCAGCAAATACAACCGGATGTTACTTCACGTACAGTTGCGCCCGATGCGGATAATTGCTTTGCATCAAGACTGGTTTCACCAAAATCATTTTCTATAATTAATATACGTTCATTGGTGTTACGACAGTTTAATATATGTTGTAGATACGTTGTTTTTCCGGCTCCTAAGAATCCGGATATGATCGTAATTGGTATCATAATACGCCTCCCTTGTAAATGTAAACATAGTATACTACTCTTACATAACATATAAAAATACCCATAAGGGTATGAACAATAGTTCACAAAGTTAAGTAATAAGCGATTTATAAGAAAAATTGATAATATTATACTAATATGAGTATATGTGAACATGTTTATATATTTATAACGTTGATTTTCAAAAAAGCGTATGCCTCATAGGATATATATGAGTACATACGCTTATTTGAATAAATATTATTTTGTAAAATTTTGAAAAATTATTGTAATTTTTCTAGTAATGCTTTAAGGAATACATATACATGTTCTACAGAAGGTAGATGTACGCGTTCCATATTTGTATGTGGGCTAATGATTGTTGGACCAAAGCTGATCATTTCAGTATTTGGTAAAACATTCTTTAATAAGCCACATTCTAGGCCTGCATGGACTGCATTCACGCGGGCAGGGGTGTCGGACATGGTATTGTAAAGTGCGATAACTTGTTCTTCTAGTTTAGAGCCTTTATCGTATTCCCATGCAGGATAGCCGCCGCTACGAGTAGCAGAAACGCCTAATGTATCAGCAAGGAGTAATAATTTTTAGTTAAGTATTCTAAGCTGTTTTTATTAGAACTACGAACTGATACGAGGATGTCTATCGTATGTGTGCCTTCAGAAACGATAGCGAGATTATCTGATGTTTCTACAAGCCCTTCGATGGTTTGGCTCATAGAGTGAACCCCATCTTCTGCAAGATAGAGGTAGGAAATTAAGGCTTCTGCTGTATCATCAGCATACACTGTTGCCGGTGTAGGAATTTCTTCCACTACGAATGTTAAATCAGGATCTTTGATCGCAAATTCATGTTTGTATTCTTTTCGTAGAATTTGATAAGGGTCTTAATCGCTTCTATATCCTCGTTGCGTACAGACATGGTTGCAACCGCTTTAGATGGAATCGCATTATGTTTAACACCACCTACAAAAGAAGCTAGATTAAAGGAATATTGTTTTTCTAAATCATAAAGAACGCGAGCAAGTACTTGGTTTGCATTAGCTCGTTGTTCGATGATTTCGATACCGGAATGACCACCCTTTAAACCTTTTACAGTTAGTGAAAGCCCTGCATCATAACCAGGTAGATTATTTTCGCGCAATAGTGGGATGGATACATTAACGTGGCAGCCGCCAGCGCAGCTCACGCAGAACTCATGTTCCACTTCGGTGTCTAAGTTGATTAGATAATCACCTGTTACTTGACCTTCTTTTACCGCTGCAGCACCATCCATACCTGTTTCTTCGTTAGTTGTGAACAATACTTGTAGTGGACCATGTTGTTGGTTCTTATCTTCTAGGACTGCTAAAATCATAGCGCCGCCCATGCCATTATCTGCACCCAATGTAGTGTCATCGGCGTGCATCCATTCACCTTCGATGATGTTGGCGATTGGATCTTTTAGTAAAATCATGGCTTGAATCATGACCTTTTACGCATACCATATCGATATGACCTTGAAGGATGACGGATGGACGATTTTCATAGCCAGGTGTAGCTGGTTTTTGATGACTACATTCCATTCGCTATCTTGTGTAGCTTCGAGACCTAAATTGTGAGCAAAATTGACAATGTAATCGCTAATGCCCTTTTTCGTTGCCAGATCCCGTGGGATTTGGCTCATTTCTTTAAATATTTCTAATACGCGTTTTGCTTGAACGATTGCGTCCATTTGGCACCTCTCATTCTGAAAATATATCCCATATAATTCTAATTATCTTAGTTGCTATGAGATTATTCATGTTTATTCACTAGTTAATAAGTAATTATTATCTATAATATAGTTATATCACATGTACTATGAATAGAAAAAGACGATGTATATAGTTTATAATAGTATCATGCGTAATGTATAACGAACGCGCTGTATTATATACCTTTTATTTATATAGGATGGTGAAAGTATGCAACATGAACGTCGCAACATTAGTATGCATGGATCTCTATGAGATGACCATGGCTCATGGGTACTTTTACGAAACAAGACAATACAGACCGCGTTGCTTTGACGTATTTTACCGTCGCAATCCGGACAAAGGTGGATTTGCTATCTTTGGCGGATTGGAACAAGTTTTAGAATACATTTGAATCTTCATTTTGATGAGGAGGATATGGCGTATTTTAAATCATTACATTTATTTAGTGATGAATTTTTAGAGTATTTGCGCAACTTCAAATTTACCGGTGATGTATATGCCTTCAAAGAAGGTACCATCATATATCCTAATGAGCCGATTATGACCATCGTAGCACCTCTTATCGACGCACAAATTGTGGAAACAGCAGTGCTTACCATGATTAATCATCAATCGCTTATTGCTACAAAGGCGAACCGCATCGTGCGCGCCGCCGATGGGCGCATTGTATCCGATTTTGGGGCTCGTCGCGCTCACAATGTAGATGCTGCTGTATATGGTGCGCGGGCGGCTTTCATAGGCGGTGTCAATGGGACTGCCACAGTTCTAGCGGGACAACAATTTGGGATTCCGTAAATGGTACCATGGCACATAGTTGGGTTATGTACCACGATTCTGAATATGAAGCATTCAAGTCCTATGCTGAAGTGTATCCGGACAGCGCTGTGTTCTTGGTGGATACCTATAATGTATTAGAATCGGGTGTACCAAATGCCATTAAGGTTGCCAAGGATATTTTGGAACCGAATGGTCATCGATTAAAAGGCATCCGCCTCGATTCTGGTGACTTAGCATATTTAGCTAAGCAAGCGCGTCGTATGCTCGATGATGCGGGGATGAACGATTGCAAAGATCATGGCATCTAATAGCCTTGATGAATATACGATTTCATCCTTATTAAATCAAGGTGGCCCTATTGATATCTTTGGTGTAGGGGAACGATTGATTACGTCGAAAACGGATCCTGTATTCGGTGCTGTATACAAGATTGCAGGCGTTGAAAAAGGCGGCGTATGGGAACCGCGCATTAAGATTTCTGAGTCTGTGGAAAAGATTACCAATCCTGGATTGAAACAGGTATATCGCGTTTATAATGAAGATGGTCGCGCTATTGCTGAATTATTGACATTACCTGGCGAAGTGCCATTCACAGACAAACCATATCGTTATATTGATCCAGAAAAACCGTGGAGAGAATTGTATTATGAAAACTGTACATTTAAAATATGCAGGAACTCATGATTAAAGGGGCGAGCAAAATCGTACCATCCCCAACATTGGAATCGATACGCGCCTATGTACAAGAACAATTAACTCATGAGATTTGGCCGGAAGAACAGCGTTTTGAAAATCCACATCGTCACTATCTAGATATGAGCCCTGACTATTACCATATGAAGATGGACTTATTGAATCGTATTGGTCGTAAAAATAGGAGGACCTATGCTTACACATCCAGAACGAACAAAAAGAGGAATTAGTGGCGTGGATTCGGGACTATTTTGAACAAAATGGACCTGTATGCTCCGCTTGTAGTCGGCATTTCGGGCGGTAAGGATTCTAGTGTAGTAGCCGCTCTTTGTAAGGAGGCGCTTGGTGCAGAACGCGTTGTAGGCGTCCTTATGCCAAATGATGTACAATCCGATATAGATGATGCAAAAGAGGTGGTGGCGCATCTTGGTATCCCTATATGATTGTGAATATTGGTAATGCCTATCGTGCATTAACGAAGCCATTGTACAAGAGAGGGCTTTTCCAATGTAACGGGCCGTACAGCTTTAGCGCGAGATGCAGAAATTAATACGCCACCTCGTTTGCGGATGGCCACATTATATGCGGTAGGTCAAAATTTGTTATATGGTGCACGTGTTGCTAATACATGTAATGGCTCTGAAGACTATGTGGGCTACTCTACCAAGTTTGGCGATGCAGCAGGTGACTTTAGTCCATTGGCGAATCTCGTGGTTGAAGAGGTGCGTCAAATTGGACGCCTTTTGGATATTCCGCGTCATTTAGTAGACAAAACGCCTAGTGATGGGCTCAGTGGTCAATCTGATGAGGATAAACTAGGATTTACCTATGCCGTTCTCGATCGATATATTCGAACCGGCGAAATTGAAGATATACAAACGAAAGGAGCGCATTGATTATTTACAACGAATTAATCGGCATAAACTTGAATTAATGCGCTTTTAAACCTTCTACATTATGATACCTATAGGAGGATAAGATGACTAAGAAAATTGCAATCATTGGTACTGGTGGTACCATTGCGGGACAAGGTGCTTCGGATACTGATTTGACGGGATATACAGCAGGTGTATTGCCCTTAGAAGAAATTATATCCTCTGTACCTGGCGTTAGAGATTATGGACCTTTTTGTGCAATCAATTTTGTAATATTGAAAGTTCAGATATAACGCTATTTCAATGGGTCCGTCTATCAAAATTAGTACAAAAATGTGTGGATAATGATGATATTGCGGGTGTTGTTATTACACATGGCACGGATAGTATGGAGGAAACTGCGTACTTTTTGCATCTTACTGTCCATACTGATAAGCCTATCGTTATAACTGGTTCGATGCGTCCAGCAGGAGCTATCAGTGCCGATGGCCCTATTAATTTGTTGCAAGCTATACAAGTGCGGCTCGAACACCAGAATCATATAATAAGGGCGTACTGGTAGTTATGAATGGCTATATTGATGGTGCTCGTGATGTAACGAAAATGAATACAACTAATGTGGCAACCTTTGGTAGTCCTAATGCAGGTCATCTTGGTATTGTACAAGATGGTATAGCCCAATACTATATGTGTCCGTTGCGTAAGCATACGATGGAATCTGAGTTTGGCTTGCCAGAGGACGATGACTTACCACGTGTTGAAATCTTAACCTGTTATGCAGGTATCGAAGAAATTATGGGGCTTGCCATAGTGGCAACGAACCCATCGGGTTTAATCTTAGCTGGCTTAGGCCATGGTACGATACCGCAACCTATCCGCAAGGTAACATCCAATTTACCAATACCTGTTGTACGCGCATCTCGAACGGGGAGTGGCATAGTATCTAAGGTTCCCCAAGATGTGGAGGCAGGCTATTTTGTATGTGATAGCTTGTCACCTCAAAAGGCTCGTATCTTGTTGATGTTGGCCTTACAAAAGGAACGTACTTGCAAGGATTTGGAACGAATCTTTAAAGAATACTAACCCTTACAAGCGATTGTATGCGGAGGAGATAGATATAAAAAAGACCCTTTGTGATTATTCACAAAGGGCCTTTTTGCTTGTATAAATCATTCGGTACCGATGGCATTTTCTAATGCTCGTTGTACACCTAGGTATACAGCTTTGGCTAATGTGTCGCCGAATAGGGAATAGGATCCTGCATCAGTTAATACATCGCCATTTGCATTGATGGTTAAGATGATGCCATCTGTAGCAGTTCCAGTAGCGGAGGTATTCGTTTCTTTTGCTAAACTGTGAACTATATGTGTATTGTATTTGGGGAAGTCCTTGGTACTTTCTACCTTCCAATCTTGTAATGCTGCTGTTTTAGCCTCGGTAATCGTCATGATGGCTTTCACCATCGCACTATCTGTTAAGGCCTTGTTGGTGAATACGAGGATATTAATTGTGCCAGGGTGTGGAATTCACCATCTTTTTTCTTCATAACAATAACCTGTACCTGCACGATGGGCCGTTTTCTTATAACCACCGGTGACAATGGTTTCAACGATTGTATCACTTTCTTTGTACCATTGTGTACGCATGAAGGGATGGTGTAGCAGAGGTTAACAGTGCAGTGCTGAAATGTACAGGCACATCGATATGCTCAAATTCTTGAGCTAAATAGTTTGCTACAGAGCCACCTGGTAAATCTTTTTCTGTTTCAATATGGTAGGTTAATTGTTGATTACGTACACCTAATGTATGGTGAAAGCCTCCATTTAGTTGACCGCTGCTCAAGGAATAGTGAATGTCGTCAAAGAGTACGGTTACAGAGTTACATTCTTTAGTGACATGACCGCCCGTTATTAATTCATCTGGCGCTGTGTATGGATTATTAGACATATAGGACTCCCTAGTTTATCATTGTTAGATATAGAATATAAAGCTATAATAAAAGGTAATATTTTATTATCTTCATATAAGTTGTTTATAATACATAATATTTACATGTGAAATTATATCATATGTTTACCATAGATTTGAGTAAGTCACCTTAAGCATTGTGGGGGTATACATGTACGAATTCTTAGCAACCGCATCAGAGCTGTTATTTAAAGATGCGAATGTACTATTAAAATTAAGAGAATGGTTTTTAGCCAAGCCGGCAATATTTTGCTTGCTCTTATTATATTTTTTGTAGGCCGCTATATTATTCGGTGGATTAAAACTCTTGCTGTTCGTGTTATGAAACGGGCCAACTATGATACTGCTGCAATGGGCTTTGTATCTCAAATTATTAATTATGTATTGCTTGTAGGTTTATTATTAATCTGTCTTAATCAAGTTGGTGTTCCTACAACATCCTTTGTAGCAGCTTTCGGCGCTTTTGGTTTAGGTATTGGCTTAGCATTACAAAATAATATGTCAAACTTGGCATCAGGATTATTGATTTTAATATTTAAACCATTTCGCGCTGGACACTATATTGAGGTTGGGGACATTATAGGTAGTGTTACATCTATACAGTTTATGAATACCATTATCACTACAAAGGATCAGAAACGGGTGTACATACCAAATTCGATTCTTACATCTCAATCAGTAACGAATTATTCCTATATGACTGAACGGATGATTCCATTTGTTTTTGATATTGGCTATAACAATGATCATCATGAAGCGATTAGAATTCTAAAGGACGTTTTTACCAAGGATAAACGTATTCTAAATGCTAAATATATGGAGATTGGTATTTCTGAATTTGGTGATAACTCTGTGCGTATTTCTGCGTTTGCAGAAGTTAAAACTAGTCAGTTTCTTGAGGTTCGATATAGTATTATGTCCGATGTAAAAGATGCTTTTGATAAGCATGGTATAGATATTCCATATCCACAACGTGTTGTATATATACACAACGCAGATACTTCTACAGATGAAATTAAAGAAACTAAGAAAAAGTAACTACCGCGAATCAAGAAATCTGATAAATCATGAATTTACAAGTTAATAATATGTAGAAAGAGATTGATATGAGAGATTTAATAATGCATAGGCACGTAGTATGGCAACGTTTTATATTGGCGTTAGCTTTCATAGGTGCCATGCTCTTAGGTACTGTTGCTCATGGTGCTTTGCGCCTACGCCACCATCTACCATTGGTGAAGCCGTGGTACTCATTGATGCAGATAATAAGGAGATTTTATTCGCCAAGAATCCCGATAAATGGATGCATCCGGCAAGTACTACGAAAATGGTAACCTTATTAACAGCACTTGAGTTAAAAGGAACACAATTAGATGAGTTAGCAACGATTAGTCCCTTGCGACGAGCATGGAAGAATCTAATCTTGGAGTACAAGTAGGCGACCAAATCACCTTGGAAGGTGTTCTTGAAGGTATGATTGTAGCATCTGGTAATGATGCGGCCGTAGTGGTGGCAGAGAACGTAAAGTGGGTCTGTAGAAAATTTTGCGAAGGATATGAATCGCATAGCTGCTAAGGCGGGGGCCAAAAACAGCGTATTCCTCAACCCTCATGGATTGACCCAAATGGGTCATCATTCGACGGCACGAGATTTGGCTTTGATTGCAGCTTATGGGATGAAATATCAAATGTTCCGCGACAAGGTTGCTAATGATTACTATAAGGTGCCATATCAAAACCGTGCGCCTGAAACGATTCGCACTACCAACCATTTTCATTCGCAATAAATACCCTGGTGCTAATGGCTTAAAGACTGGATTTACAAATGCGGCTGGTGAATGTTTAATCGCATCGGCTACGCGAAATGGGCACACTATGATTGTGGTGATGCTCAATGATGACAACCGTTGGAATGAGGCCGTTCAGTTCCTAGACTATGGCTTTAAATTACGCGGTGCCATTTAATATCATAACTATTTAGTTATACATACTATTAAAGGTCCTACCTTCTGGTGGGACCTTCATTGTAAGGGGGATATGTATGAGTTCATTTTTTTTTTTTTTTTAAAACGGATGCGCTTTATTAACCGTTGGAGCTTGATGCGCAATACGGAAACAGAAAATATTCAAGAACACAGCCTTGAGGTGGCTATGGTAGCCCATAATTTGGCGGCTCTTAAAAATGAATATTTCGGTGGAAATTTAGATATTAACAAGGTGGCCGTCATTGCCATGTACCATGAGGTGAGTGAAATCTTTACAGGGGATATGCCGACGCCTATTAAATACTTTGATCCTAAGCTTCGTTCCTTGTATGGCGAGGTGGAAACCTTAGCGCAAGAAAAAATGTTAAGCACATTGCCGGAACGATTGCAATCCGTTTATAAACCGTATATTGTAGATGCTGAAACATTGCCTGAATGGCCGATTGTGAAAGCTGCCGATACCTTGTCCGCCTATATGAAATGCGTTAATGAATTACATGCGGGCAATGATGAATTCAAGGAGGCGCACGATACGATTTTGGCCAAGTTGAAAGCTCTAAATATGCCAGAGGTGGACATGTTCATCGAAGAATATGTACCGGCCTTGAGTGAGTCCTTGGATAAACTTAATTACTATAAAATATAGTAGGTAGTATTAAGGTTTTGTAATATATTCCTGATTGCGTATCAATATCTTTTTACCGCGCCATGAGAAGGCTCGATGGCCGTGTTTTGCCTTAAACTCCTTATTGGTCATAGACTCTAATTCATCAACATCCACATAAGGTTCGATAGATTGAAATTCAATAATGGGTGTTGTAGGTAAGTCCTTATTATGGGGGCATACTTCTTGGCATACATCACAACCGAATAACAAGGGTGATTTCCTGATGATGGCTTGTTCGTTATCGGTGAGATTGCCTTTTTTGCGTTAAATAGCTTTTACAGGTGGCGTAATTAAATGCATTGCCATCTAGACATTGACCTAAGCAGGATGTAATACACCGATTACAGCCCATACACGTATCGGTCATAGGCGTATTGGGTTCGAACTCTAATGTGGTGAGCACAGTACCGATGACGATATAAGAACCCCAAGTTGGATTGATAAAGCACTTGTTTTTACCGTAGAATCCAAGGCCTGCTAAATACGCCATATATCGATCAGCCAAAGGGACTCGTATCGCAATGGATGGAGAATGATGCATCTGGGGCAGTCGTTTTAAGTTCATCTACGAGGCGTTGTAAATAGTCTGTCACAACTAGATGGTAATCAGTGGCCCACGTGTAACGGGATAGATTCGTAGGACCTTCATGTGGCATATGATAGGGAAATAGACAGACGATGGCGCTGTGTGGCATAAAGTCTGTTGTGCCTATCAGTCGTTCGTCTATGTCGGCTGCTGTGAATGGACAGGGATTGGATTCCTGCAAAATTTCACGGGCCTCTATAGGGAGTGGCCATGACGTGGTGCCCACTACGGGTATATGTAATTGTTTGCAAACTTCTTGTAATTTTATATTGTTTGTCATAGATTTACGATGTAATAGTTGTTACAATTATATATATAAGCAAAAATAAAAGGTTTTATGGCAACATTGCTAATAGGAAATGGCTTAAGATAATGATTGTTTTTAGTATACCATTGTGAGGATAGATTATGTTAGCCTTTTTGAAAGTATTACAACCGAAGACGGTGGAAGAGGCCTATGAAATGGCCGTAAAAATAAGATAGCACCGATGCTTGCTGGTGGGTGTTGGCTGCGCTTAGGTCGCCGTACATGGCCTGCAGTAATCGATATGTCAGGACTAGATTTACGATATGTTCGTGAAGAAGATAACGAATTTGTTATTGGTGCTATGGCGACACAAGGCGATGTAGAACGGTTTGAACCGTTACAACAATTTTGTGGTGGCGCCGTAGTGCGTGGAATTAAGGAAATTTTAGGCGTCCAATTTAGAAATATGGCTACCATGGGTGGTTCCGTGGCTAGTAAATTTGGGTTCTCTGATATTATTCCTGCCTTGTTAGCTGTTCATGCAGACATCGTAACCTATAAAGGTGGTCGTATGTCCATGAAGGATTATATGAATTATCGGGAACGCGATATTTTAGTTGAAATTCGCATCCCTAAACGCGAAGTGCCTGTTGCGGTTGAGGCGTTGCGCATTTCTCGTGGTGACTTTCCGTATTTAACCGGTTCTATTCGCCGTGATGATACAAACTATGAAGTCTATATCGGGACTCGTCAGGTGTGCCACAATTGGCTGAAAGCTAGTGCCTTGCTTTCAGAAAAAGGATTAGATGCATTAGCTGAGGCAGCACAGATTGCATCAGAGGAATTAGTGTATCAAAAAAATTCTCATGCATCCAAGGAATATCGCATTGAGATGGCTAAAGCCATGGTTCGTCGGTTAGTTAAGGAGGTGGCACAATAATGGAATTAGTATTGAATATTAATAATAAGAATGTAATCGTTAATGTGCCAACGGATGAAATGCTATTAACTACGCTGCGTAACTTAGGCTATTATAGCGTACGCTGTGGCTGTGATACGACAAACTGTGGTTTATGTACTGTTTGGGTCGATGATGAAATTACGCTATCCTGTGCATATCCTACATTTCGTGCGCCCGGTCATACGATTACTACATTAGAAGGCTTGCAAGAAGAAGCCTGAATTATTAGCGGCTTGTATTGCTTAGCGAAGGGGCTGACCAATGTGGTTTCTGTACTACCGGTATGATGATGAGCGCTATCAACTTAAAACGTAAAAATCCAAAGGCTAGTGATGATGAGATTCGTGAATACCTCATCGGTAATTTCTGCCGTTGTACTGGCTATGAATCACAACTTCGAGGGGTTCGTAAATTCTTAGAAGGAGGCCTAAAATAATGAATAAGCACATTGGTAAATCTTATGACAAGGTTGACTCTAAAGGTATTTTGACGGGTAAACCGTCTTATACTGGCGATTTTGTTCCAAAAAGATGCGCTCGTTATTAAGGTTCTTCGTAGCCCTCATGCACAGGCGCGCATTAAATCAATCGATACATCTAAAGCTAAATTAATTCCTGGTGTAGAAGCGATCTTTACACATGAAGATGTGCCTAATACTCGTTTTACATTGGCTGGTCAAACCTACCCAGAGCCATCTGCTTATGATGCGCTTATCTTAGACCCTGTAGTTCGCTATGTAGGCGATGAAGTGGCTCTTGTTGTTGCAAAAAGATGAAGCTACAGCACTTAAAGCGATGCCTCTTATCAAGGTTGAATACGAAGTACAAAAACCTGTGCTCGATATGCATACGGCTATCGACCATGAAACAGTAGTCCATCCTGAAGATGATATTCATAATAATATCCCTGTAGGTCAAGATTATAAACGCAATATTTGCGTATCTTATCATAAACGAGTAGGCGATATTGAAGCTGAACTTGCAAAATGTGATTATGTAGTAGATGGCACTTATTTTGACCAGGCTACACGCCAAACAGCAATGGAACCATTTCAAAGTTATGGTTACGTTGATGCATTTAGGCCGCGTAGTTATCGTATCTTCTACACAAATCGTATTCCATGTACGCCGTCATATTGCGCGTGCATTAGGAATTCCAGCTACAAAGGTTCGCGTAATCAAACCTCGCATTGGCGGTGGTTTTGGATCGAAACAAACGGCTTGCACCGAATTGATGACAGCATTTGTGGCGTGGACATTGAAGAAACCTTGTTACCTCTTATACGATCGTACGGAAGCTCAGACTTGTTCCACTACACGTCATGCTCGTGAATGGTATATTCGCGTAGGTGCTACAAAGGATGGCATTATCAAAGTAATTGATATGGACTCCATTACTGATGCAGGTGCTCATGCAACTCACTGTTTCACTACAACTACAGCTGGTGAGCATAAGTCCATTCCTTTATACAATAAAGCGACAGCAATTCACTACGGTACAGAAGGCGTATACATGAACCATACACCAGGCGGTGCATTCCGTGGGTATGGTGCTACAGAAGCTTTATGGCCATTAGAGTGTGCTGTTAATAATTTGGCGGATAAAATGGGCGTTGACCCTGCTGAATTGCGTCAAAAGAACTTGATTGCTCAAGGTGAACAAAGCTTGGTATATGCTCCAGATGAATACCTTGACTCTGGTCTATTCCAAGATACAGTAAACCGCGTAAAAAGAAATGGCTCGTTGGGATGAACGTCCTCATTCTTGGGATATTGACGAACGTTATCGCGGTGGCCTTGGCATGGCACTAGCGTTACAAGGTTCTGGTGTTGCTAACATTGACGTAGCATCTGTAGAAATTCGTCTTGGCGATGATGGTAACTACACATTGTATACGAGCTCTTCCGATATGGGCATGGGTGCTAATACTGTATTGACTCAAATGGCTTGTGAAATCATTGGCTGTCCTATGGAATACATGACTGTTGTTGAATCTGATACAGACATCGTACCATTTTGATCCAGGTTCCTATGCATCTAGTACAACATACGTAACCGGCACGGCGGCGAAAATGGCTGCTGAAGAATTACGCACTAAGATTATTGCTAAGTTCGCTCAATTCTTCGATACAGATGTAGAAAACATCGACTTTGATGGCGTTGTAGCTACCACAAAAGATGGTTCTCAAACTATGGATATCCATCAATTAGCTCCAAAATTATTGGTAGGCGTTAATGCAGAACAATTGTCTGGTTTCGCTACATGGGGCAGTCATACGTCCCCACCTCCATTCATGGCAACTATTGCAGAGGTAAAAGTAGACAAACAAACTGGCAAGGTTATTCCGCTTCATACATACTCCTGCATCGATTGCGGTACTGTTATTAATCCTAAATTGGCTCGTGTTCAAGTTGAAGGTGGCGTAGTACAAGCTATCGGCATGGCATTGTATGAAGATGTACGCTATTCTAATAATGGTCGCTTAGAGACTAATAACCTTATGACTTATAAAATTCCAACCCGTCAAGATATTGGCGAGTTACATGTAGACTTTGTAGAGTCTTATGAGCCGACAGGCGGATTTGGTGCCAAATCTATTGGTGAAGTTGTTATTAATACGGCTAGTCCAGCTATTCAACATGCTATTAAAAATGCAGTTGGTGCGGACGTTCGTACATTACCTATGACACCTGAGAAGGTATTTGTGGCTATGGACGAGAAATATAAAGTATAGAGATTTCTATTTACTTTTCCTTTCTAAGGAGGCCTGGTTTTATGACATCACAAACATCCTATTGGAATCGATTGATTCAGCCGGGAATCGTGGCCCTTGTTGGGGCAGGCGGTAAAACGACTGTGCTTTCAAAATTAGTAGAATATGGAAGGCTGAAAGGTCAGCCCATCGTAGTTACGACTACGACTCGACTCTATGAATCTCAAGTGGCTCATTATGAACCGATTTATACTGAGATATTAATGAAGCTGATGAATATTGTACTGATCGTATTTTTGCGTGGATATTGTGGTGCGTGGTTCTCTGGCATTACAGGAACAAAAGTGGACTCCTTAGATTGTGATCTTATCGATGGTTTAGCAAAATTGCATCCGAACTGGCAAATTGTAGTGGAAGCCGATGGGGCAAAGGAAAAAATGGCTTAAGGCCCCTAAGACGACTGAGCCAGTCATCCCATCTCTCACAAAGACTACGATTGGTCTTGTGAATTTACAAATGTTAGGAGCGCCGCTTGATGATGAGCACGTGCATAACATCGAGCTCGTTCAAGATATTGTGAAACGCGATATGGGTGCCATTGTAACGCCACGCATGTTGGCTGATCTTGTGCTCCATAAACAAGGTTTATTCCAATACAGTAAAGGTAAAAAATTCTGTTCTGTACTGGTTATGAAACGGTGCAACATCGTATCATTGATGATTTTATTGATCATATTGTAGATAGCGACATTTCCGATATCATCTTAGCTGATGGATACAAAGCAAGTTGTGAAATCCGTCGCATTATTCAATGTCGGTAGGTACTCATGATTTATGTGAAAGCAAAATCTAATACCGCTTTCAGTCCCATGAGAGACCCCATAGACCGTCGTCCTTTGCATATTGGCATTGTCCTTCTCGTAGGAGGTCAATCCAAGCGCATGGGATGTAATAAGCAACTTTTGCCTTGGCGTGGTAAAACTGTTTTAGATGCGGTCTGTGGGGCTCTTCATTGTGGATGGAATGATTCGGTAGAACTTACTGAATCCTGTAAACTACCTTTTGTAGCGGTTACTGGTGATGATCATGAAAGATTAGAACCTATAGTTACGAGCTATGGGTTTGAAGTGGTTCAGAATGAACATCCTAATCGTGGACAAGGCCTGTCCATAGCGATAGGAGTACGTCATTTGGTAAAAACTCACCGATACCGCTAGACGGCATTCTTTGTTCTGTAGGGGATCAACCACTATTGACTGGGAATGTTGTACATCAGGTTATTAGTGCATTTAGTGATAACTTTCATTCGAAAACTATCGTCGTCCCGCATTATGGGGCGAATTATCAGTCGGGAAATCCTGTTCTATTTGGTTCACATTGGTTTGAATCATTGCAACATATCCAAGGGGATCAAGGTGGCAAAACTATCATTCGCGGTAGTGGTAAAGACCATGTTATCAAATTGTGGATTCGTGACGATGTTGGATATGATATTGACACACCCGATGATTTTGAGCGTTTGAAACAACGTGAAAGTGAGGCATTATGAAACCATTAGTCCTTATGCGCGGAGGCGGAGACATCGCTTCTGGCGCTGTATATAGATTGAAACGTGCAGGCTATCCTGTGGTGATTAATGAAATCGCCATTCCTACCATGATTCGCCGTGAAGTATGTTATGGCAATGCTGTACATCGTGGAGAAATGATTTTGGAACGCTTTGTAGCACGTCATGTAGCCCTCAGTGAAGTAGCAGATACGTTGGCACAAGGTGTTATTCCCGTTGTGACTAGTTCGTATGAAGAGCTACTTGATACATTGAAGCCAGCTATTGTTGTAGATGCTATTTTAAGTAAAAAGAATCTTGGTACCAAACGTGATGATGCAGATCTCGTCATTGGTGTGGGGCCTGGATTTACTGCAGGGCATGATGTGGATGTTGTTATTGAAACCATGCGCGGTCATTACTTAGGTCGTTGCATCTATGATGGTCCAGCGCAGCCTAATACGGGGATTCCCGGTAATGTAGGTGGTTATACTCATGAACGTGTTATTCACTCACAAAAGGCTGGTCTGTTTACAGCTAAGCGCCATATCGGCGATTCTGTACAAGCTAATGAAGTCATTGGTTATGTAGATAAAGAGCCAGTGCGGGCAAAAATTACAGGTATTCTTAGAGGTATTCTTAAGAGCGGACTCATCGTATCCGACCATTTTAAATTGGCCGATGTAGATGCTCGTTGTGAAGAAGCTCATTGTTATAGTATTTCAGATAAATCCCTTGCCGTTGGTGGCGGTGTTTTAGAAGCTGTTACTGCATGGGATTATGAAAGGAATCAAGATGGAAACGATCTATGATGTGATGAAAGACCGTCTTCAGCTTACAGAAACTACGCTGATGGTTACTGTATTGTCTGGCCCTCGTCAAGGGATAAGACAATTTATGCTGAAGATGGTAGTGTTTTGTATGGTACACCAATCGAAGGATTTATGGTAGATAAAGCAAAGCTTAATTCTTTATGTATGGTAGGCGAAGTGGAATGTTTCGTACAACCTGTAGAAAACGATCCATCTGTTCTCGTATTGGGTGCTGGTCATGTGAGCCGTGCTATTACGGATTTATTATTATTTATCGGGTGTCGTGTAACCGTTGTAGATGACCGCCCAGAATATGTAGTTCCTGAATTCTTTGATGAACGTGTAACTCGTAAATGCTTACCATTAGAAAACTTTAAAAATAATCTACCTCTTGATGAATATAATGGGTTTATCATTGTTACTCGTGCTCATGAGTATGATAATGTATGCTTAGAACAATTGCGCGATTATTTGCCAACTTATATGGGTGTTATGGGCAGTCAAAAGCGTATTCATTATGCATTTGAAGTATTGCGTGAACAAGGTTGGACACAAGAAGAATTAGATATGGTATATGCACCAATTGGTCTAGACTTAGGTGCACAAACCCCTGAGGAGATTGCATTATCTATCGTTAGTGAATATTTGGCAGTGGTGCGTGGTAAAAAAAGGCGGCTCATTGCGGGAAAGGTAGAGTGAGCCATGAATCGTGAGTTTATTGAATATTTAAGTGCTCGTAAAAATGAAACACTAGCTGTAGCTACTATTTTATTTACCCGTGGTTCTACACCGCGTAAGGCTGGCACATCTATGGTAGTATTCCCAGATGGATCTATCTTTGGTACTATCGGTGGTGGTCGTGCTGAAAATGAAATTCGCCTAAGTGCTGTTGATTCCTTGAATAAAAAGAAGCACATCGTCGTATCGAAGTTCTTTTAGATGACGATGTAGCTGTAAAAGAAGGTATGGTGTGTGGCGGACAGATGGATGTGTGGATTGAAACACAAAATATTTAAGTCTATAACTATAGAAAAATCATATCTTATAATTGTTTATAAATTTACAGTGCTTCTAAAATGAGTTAAAATATAAGGTACAGCCAAGTAGTTGGTTGTACCTTATTATTTTGTATAAGGAGCTATTTTTATGCATATTGACGCACTTATACATACCTTTAGGCTTCTTGATATTGCTGATATCTTAATCGTTGCCGTAGGTATTTATTACTTATATAAATTGCTTAAAGATACACGGGCCGTTTCTCTTTTGAAGGGCCTTGTTATACTAGCAATTCTAAATTTATTGAGTCATTTGCTGAATCTATATGTTATCAATTGGAGTTTGCAACAAAGTATGACTGTTCTTCTCTTCGCATTACCTGTAGTATTCCAACCGGAATTGCGTCGTGCTTTAGAACAATTGGGCCGTGGTCGAATTTTTAGTAAGGCACAGAATGTCAACGAAGAGGAAATGGATATGACTATCAATGAAGTGATGGCGGCGGCCCGCGTTATGTCTCGTGAGCATACTGGGGCACTTATCGTTTTTGAACGTGAAGTGGGCCTCAATGACTTTGTTGATACAGGCATTTTAATTGATGCTGTGTTGAGCCGTGAACTAATTAAAAATATTTTCGTTCCTAGTACACCACTTCATGATGGGGCGCTGATTATCCGCGATGGACGTATTCGTGCAGCAGGGTGTTTGTTGCCACTAACTGAGGATCGTACATTGAGTACTGAACTTGGTACACGTCACCGTGCAGCCATCGGTTTGTCTGAACAAACTGATGCTGTCGTTGTTGTGGTCAGTGAGGAAACGGGGACAATTTCCTACACCTATGGCGGTCATATCTATCGCCATTTACCGGAAGATCAAATTAAAGAAGCGTTGCGTACATTTATGGAACGCCCTCGTCAAACCATTACTGGTATGTGGAAATGGGGGGCAAAAAATGATGATACATTTGAAACGCAATTGGCCAGCTAAGTTGTTATCATTGCTAGCCGCTATCGTCATGTGGTTCTTTATCATGCGAGATCAGAACCCTGTGATGGAGGTAACCTATACAGTACCTGTTCAAGTCCAAAATCTTGATTCCCATTATATTATAGAAGATGCACCTGATGTAGCACGCATTGTCCTTTCGGGCCCTCGCGATACGATTATGGCTATAAAGGCAGATAATCTTCGTACATATATTGATGCATCTGGTGTAAAACCAGGTCAAAATAATGTAACCATTGGATTTACCCTCCAGCGGGGATGAGCCTTGTGGAGGTTAAGCCTGATACTGTAACAATTAATGTAGACGAATATGCAGAGCGGAAAATACCGGTTGAAATTGTTCCAATTGGTAAGTTCTCCGACGATGTTGCTCTCAAGTCAGTAACTATTGTACCGAAAGAGGTAACTGTATCTGGACGTAAACAGCTTGTTAACGCTGTAAATAAGGTTGTTATGAAGGTTAATATCTCTGGTCAAACTAAGAACTTTAGTGCTGTTAGTACGTTAGAAGCCTGGGATATATCTGGTAATGTATTAGATGTACACATCAATCCGAGCCAAGGTCAAGCGCAATATGAACTAAACTTATTGCGTAAAGATAAAGCGGTTCCTATTACAGTACCAACTGCGGGAACGGTAGCTGATGGGTATGAAGTTAAGTCTATATCCGTTACACCAACTCAATTAACTGTGACTGGTCGAGAAGAAATGATTGATTCTGTTTCAGAAATTCAAACAGAACCAATTGATCTTACCGGTGTAACGAAGGGCATTCAAAGGTAATTACAACTTAGTATTACCGAGTGGTGTCAATAGTAATGTTACTACAGTACATGTTAAGGTAGATATACAAAAGAAAACTACGTAGCTAAAAAGACCCTATACGTAGCTTTAAAAAAAAGACCCTAATAGAGTAGATTCATAACTCTATTAGGGTTTGTTTTATTATTCATATATTAGCTTTTATAGTAGTGTTGTATAATAAAAGTGTATGACCATTTTCTTATAGGTCAGATGTTAGAAATTTAGGTCAAATAATAATGATATAAGCTGCCCATAAAGGGAGCCGAAATAGGAAAGATATGATTAGAATAATAAATCTTCGCGTGGCTGTTACGGTCAAGTCGGATATAAAGGATATTGTAGAAAAGAAATATCCCCAATTGCGAGGCGCTATTGAAACGATTCACGTTGTACGACGCGCTGTAGATGCTCGTAAAAAACCGAATATTGTATTTGTGTATACCTTGTTTGTTGAGGTTCATAAGGAAGCTCAAATCATGAAAAAACTAGGTAAACAAAAGGATGTATCTGTATTTACTCCAGAGGATCCAGAACCTATTGTTTATGGTAATGTGCCGTTAGCACATCGTCCTGTAGTTATGGGCTTTGGCCCTGCGGGGATGCTGGCAGCCTTTTACTTAGCTCGTGAAGGGTACCGTCCTATCGTCTTTGAACGAGGTCAAGACGTTGATACTCGTAGTCAAGATGTAGAAACGTTTTTGGAAGGAGGGCGTATTCAAGCCTGAATCTAACGTACAATTTGGCGAAGGCGGTGCAGGTACCTTCTCTGATGGTAAACTGACAACCCGCGTTACACATCCAAGATTGCATGAAATATCTAAATACTTTGTAGAGTTCGGTGCGCCTGAAGAAATCTTATATAAACATAAACCTCATGTAGGTACTGATAAATTGCGTACCATGGTAAAAAGCCATGCGTGAGCGCATTATCGAATGGGACGGAGAAGTCAGCTTCGGTTCCAAGATTACCGATTTATTTATTGAAAATGATCATATCGTAGGTGTTGAAGTTAATGACAACGAGCGCATCGATACGACGGTTGTTTTGTCTGGTGTAGGCCATAGTGCACGTGACACATATGAAATGCTTTATAAACGCAATGTGGAAATGATGGCAAAACCATTTGCTATCGGTGTTCGTATTGAGCATGATCAGTCTGTAATTGATGAGTCTCAATATGGTGTAGATCCTTCTAGTTTGGGCCTCGGTGCAGCGGAATACTCTCTCGTATATCACGATAAAGAATCAGGTCGTACTGCATATAGCTTCTGTATGTGCCCAGGTGGACAAGTTGTAGCATCTGCATCCGAAAATGGTGGCGTTGTTGTAAATGGCATGAGTTTATATGCTCGTGATAGCGGTGTTGCGAACAGTGCTATCGTAGTTAACGTAGGCCCAGAAGATTTTGGTAATCATCCACTGGATGGTGTAGCATTCCAACGTGAATGGGAGCGCAAAGCTTATGAATTAGGTGGCTCTAACTTCCATGCACCAGCACAAACAGTAGGTCAATTTTTAGGGCTTTCACAAGCACCAAGCGTACAAGATAGCACCTATAGCTATGAACCAGGCGTAGTAAATTGCGATTTACATGATTGCTTGCCACCATTCGTAACGTCTGTGTTGGAACGGGCATTGCCGTATTGGGGACGACGTATTCATGGATTTGATGATCCTGCAGTATGCATGACTGGTGTTGAAACACGCACCTCAGCGCCGCTTCGCATGGGGCGTAATGAAGAACGTATTTCTCCTACTGTAGGAGGATTTTATCCTATGGGGGAGGGGGCAGGCTATGCAGGGTGGAATTATGAGTGCTGCCCTTGATGGTGCCGGAAACTGACATTTATGCATGGCAAAATATGCAAAACCTAACTAGTTAGTAGTAGAATGTATTGTAGAAGGAAACTACAGTATAGGTTCATATTGGTACTGTAAAATATCTATATCTGTATAGTATCTATATGTGTAGTGTATATATTGTGATATAATACACAACAGTGAATATATGAGGACTTGTGATTTTCACAATCCTTAGAGGAGGATAATTATGGCTCGTTTATTTGGTACAGATGGTGTACGTGGTGTTGTTAATGAGTTTTTAACGCCAGAATTAGCCTATCATTTAGGTCGTGCTGCGGCTACATATTTTGGTAAAGAAAAAGACCATCCTACATTCTTGATTGGTCGCGATACGCGTATTTCTGGCTCTATGCTTGAAAGTGCGTTAGCAGCGGGCATTTGCTCTGTTGGTGGTAATGTTGTAATTGCCGGTGTTATCCCAACTCCAGCAGTAGCATACCTCGTACGTCAACAAGGTTTTGATGCGGGTGCTGTTATTTCTGCATCTCACAATCCATATCCAGATAATGGCATTAAATTCTTTCATGGCAATGGCTATAAATTACCTGATGAAGTGGAAGATGAATTAGGAAAAATATGTTCGCCAAAGTGCGGATAATGAATTGGCACGTCCTACAGGTGAAGGCATCGGTACAATTGAGTACAATAGCAACTTGGCTCATTTCTATGCTCACTTTGTTCGCCACACAGTTGATACATCCCTTGAAGGTTTGACTATCGTATATGATGGTGCAAACGGTGCTGCATCTAGCGTAGGTCCTGAAATCTTATCTGGTCTTGGCGCTAAAGTAATCAACATCAACGTTAATCCAGATGGCTTGAACATTAACCATCACTGTGGTTCTACACATATCGAAGGCTTGCAAGTGGCTGTACAACAACATAATGCAGACCTTGGTATCGCTAACGATGGTGATGCGGACCGTTGCTTATTGGTAGACGAAAAAGGCGAAGTTCTCGATGGCGACCAAATCATGTTATTGTGTGCCCTTAAATTGAAAAAGAAGAAGGCAAGCTCAAAAGGCGATACAGTAGTTGGTACTGTTATGAGTAATATTGGGTTCCATAAAGCAGCAGAAGAACTTGGTATGAAAACCGTGTCTACTGCTGTTGGTGACCGCTATGTATTGGAATACATGCGTGAACATGACCTCTCCGTTGGTGGTGAGCAATCTGGTCACGTAATCTTCTTAGATCACAATACAACTGGTGATGGTATGTTAACCGCTGTGCAAGTAGCGGCTCTTATGAAAGAAAAAATCAACCACTTTCTGAGTTCGCTAGCATTATGACGAAATACCCACAAGTTATTAGTAAACGTTCGGGTTGCTACAAAAACAGGTTGGGAAGACAATGATCTTATCAAAGCTGCTATCGTAACAGCTGAAGGTGAACTCGGTGATGAAGGCCGCGTTCTAGTACGTGCATCTGGTACAGAACCACTTATCCGTGTAATGGCTGAAGGTCCAGACCAAGAAGCGCTACAATCCCTATGCCAAGAAATCGCTGATATTATCGGTAGAGAACAAGGGTTGGCAGAGTAACATAAAATTGAGATTAAGACCTCTGAGGTATCTAGCAGTAATTTAGATACTTTAGAGGTCTTTTTTTTTTCTCAAAATTAATTTAATTAGATATGAGATGGAAATTCCCCATCATATTTATCTTTATTGACTGAAAAGGATTCATAAACTATAATTAACTCATCAAATATTCATGAGTTTTAAATGAAGCTTTGTGCATAGTTTATAAAGGTGTGATTATGGAGTCAAAGAAAAAGAAAGATTGTCGTGATAACTTTAGAAATGCATCTATCTCTGGTGGGATGGTAGAAACCGTTGATAGATTTGGTTCTGCAAACAAAGAGCATTTAGTTGCGTATTCTGGGATTGATAATGAACATTCTAAAGTATTAAAAAAGGATTAAAAAACAGCAAGTTCAAAAGTTAATTCTAAGTACAAATTTAAGAATGAAGACCAACAAGCCGGATTTTCTGCTGAAGATAAAACAGTCGCACGTGCTAATGCAGAGGCAATTATTGAAAAACGAACAGAGCGCATGGTTCGTACTGATGATATAGGAAGAGTAAATGATCCTCTTTATGATACGGTAATTATAGATTGTGATGGCAATATAGTAGAGGGAAGTGGAACACAACTTAAATTTGTTGGTGCTGCCGAGAAAGATCCATCAGGAAAATATACTGCAAAACGTGTTGTAGATTATTTAAAAATAGTAAAAGAGATAAGTATTGGGAAAATGATGTACCGGTAGAGATTCCATCAGATCAATATAAACCTGTTAAGAATGAATTATTAAAACAAAAAATAGTATAAAACGACAACTTGAAAGTAAAAAAAATTAGTAAAGAAACTAGAGCTAAAAAAGAATTACAACTTAAGAAATTAGAGAAAATAGAATCTAAATTGAAAAAGGCCGAGTTTCTTCTACTGAAGCTATAGAGGCTCGTCGTAATCCTAAATTATCAACAATTAAGGACATAAATAAGTTATCGCATAGAGCTGGTTTAGAAGGTGCGAAATATGGAGCTGCTATAGGTGGTATTATGTCGATAATTAATAATACCGTAGCGGTATGCCGTGGCGAGATTAGCATGTCAGAGGCTATAAAACATGTTGCATTAGATACAGGTGTTTCGGGAGGAGTTGGCTATATTTCAACGTATACTGGTGCTGCGATAAAAGGGGTGATGCAAAATTCAAGTAATGCGTATATTAGAACTATATCTAGTACGGGGTTGCCTGGCGTTATGGTTTCCGCTACTCTTGCAAGTGGAAAAGTTTTAAATAGATATTTAAAGGGGAAATAGATGGCGTTCAGTGTTTGCAAGAGTTAGGACAGGAGAATATGAATATGATTTCTTCTTCTTTATATGCAGTTATTGGGCAAGCACTGATTCCAATTCCTGTTGTGGGAGGGATAGTTGGCGGAATGATGGGGTATGCATTATCCTCCGCTACATTTAGTTTGCTAAAGAATGCACTAGAAGAAGAGAAATTAGCAAAAGAAAATCGAATATTGGTTGAAAAAGCTTGTGCTGAATATATTCAAAAAATGGAGTATCACAAGAAATATTTAGAAGAAACTGTAAATAAAGTATTTAACTGAAGAGCTTGATTCCTTTAATAAGTCATTTTCTGGTATTTTAGATGCATTAGATATTGGTGATACAGAATGGTTTGTAGATTGTTGTAATACTATCACTGAACAATATGGTGGCAATCCACTTGGTGAGACACAAGAGGAATTTAATAAAAAATGATTGAGAAGGATGTTTTTATATTATAGGGAGGAAAAATGTATTTATCCGGTAATGATTATGAAGTTGCGTTATACTATTTATTTATGCTTTCAGATAATAAGTTAACTGATGATGAAATGACGCTTTTAAAAATATTTGTTTTCGTTTAGATAAAGGGAGATTCCTATGAAAACATTATTAATTATTGTGACTCATTAGGTAGAGCATCTAGTTTTACTAAGTTGGAAAATGAAGAAATTGCGGAAAAATTAGCAAGTTACTATGATGATTCTAAATCTATTGATTCAAAATATTCAAAAGGTCGTCTAATTGAAATTATATGGAATCTTATCGAGCTAGCAAAGAGTGATTGTGATTATAGTGAATATGAAGAACATATGATTTTATACTTATGTGATTCATGGAATATTAGTGAGTCGATTTATAAAGAGCTGTTAGATTGCTCACGTACCATAGATTCTATTGAGTTGTATAGAAAGTGGGTTAGAGAAACATACTCTAGCAGCCAAGGTTTATTTGAAGAAGAAAAAATCATTGATAATCAATTAGATCTTATTCAAAATATGGTATCTAATTCAGCAAAAGAATTTGCTATAAATGCATAGGAGGATAATATTATGCCATTTCCATTGTTATTAATTGCTGGTGCTGCTGTTGCTGGTACTATTGGTGTAGGGAAAACTATAGATGCGATTAGTACTCAGAGTAAAGCTAACGATATAAATGAAGATGCTCAAAGTATTGTTGATTTTGCTAAAAATAAAATGTCTTTTGCAAAAACTGAGTCTGGTGAGTCCTTAAGTATGTTGGGAGATTGTAAAGTCAGAATTTTGAATTCCTCTATTCGTGATTTTGTTAATGAGTTTGGAAAATTAACAAAAGTAGAAAATAATGAATCTATTGATAAAGATTTTAGTATTACAATTGATGAAAAAGAGATTGAAGAATTAAAAGAGTTATCTATTATTGCTTCGTCGTTAGCTAAAGGAGCTGCTGGAGGAGTAGTGTCAGGAGCTGTTACAGCATTTGGTGCATATAGTGCAGCAGGAGTATTGGCATCTGCATCTACAGGAACTGCAATTGCTACATTGAGTGGTGCGGCTGCAACTAATGCCACTTTAGCATTCTTTGGAGGTGGATCAATAGCTGCTGGTGGACTTGGCGTTGCGGGTGGAACTGCCGTCTTAGGTGGGCTTGTTGCAGCTCCGGCTTTAGTGATTTTAGGTGTTGTTGCATCATCTAAAGCTAATGCAAATCTTGAGGATGCTAGATCTAACTTAGCAAAAGCAAAAGCTTTTGATTCTGAAATTAGTTTAGCTGTTACAGAATGTGTTTCTATTAGACGTGGTGCTGATATGATGAATAGATTTTTGATATCTTTGAATTCGATATTTGCACCATTAGTATCTGAAATGACGGATATAATTAATTATAATGGTACAGATTTTAGTCTATATTCAGATGAAGATAAAAGACTATTAGAAAAGCGGGTGCATTGGCACGTAGTATTAAAGCTATTTTAAATATAGCTATTTTAAATGATGAAGGCAGATATAATTCTGATAGTACTAATCAGTTAGTTAGTATAAAAAAAGAATCTAACCTTATTTAGTTTTGTTTGAAGGTTTAGTTATGTTCTCTTGACAAATGTGGGTTATGCTGTAGAAATATTGATAGAATTCAGAGTTAAAAACATTTCATAATGGTAATGGTATTTGTAAATTTTTAATTAACAATAAATGTAGTATATATGATAGAAGACCATTAATTTGCAATGTTGATAGGGTTTATGAAAAGTTTTTTCGTACCTCTTATACTTTAGAGGAGTTTTATAAATTGAATCATCAAGTATGTATGATGCTAAAGCAACATAAACTTTAGGATTTTTTCCTATAATAAGTTTCATCATTGTAAACTTTATAGAATAAACTATAAAAAACAGAGGCAGCGAGTAGAGGTATTTCATTTCTACTCGCTATTTTTGTACGCCGAATAGGCATGACTAAACCCCCAGTTAAACTGGGGGTTGGTAAAAATTTTAGAGAAAGGAAAGAACCTCCTAATGATAGAATGAAGTTGGTCTGGCAACCACAACATTTCAACATAGGAGGTTCAATGTCAATGAATGACGTAAAAAGCTTATCACATAGTAAATGGAGATGTAAATATCATATTGTTTTTGCTCCAAAGTATAGAAGACAAATAATTTATGGTCGGATAAAAGCTGATGTAGGTAAAATCTTACGAGATTTATGTAAGAGGAAAAATGTAGAGATTATAGAAGCGGAATGCTGTCCGGATCATATTCATATGTTAGTGACGATACCACCACATTTAAGCGTATCGAGTTTTATGGGATATTTAAAAAGCAAAAGTAGCCTCATGATATTCGATAAACACGCAAATTTAAAATATAAGTATGGAAATAGACATTTCTGGTGTAGAGGATATTATGTGGATACGGTAGGACGATATGAAGGAGCGATAAAAGAGTATATTCGCAATCAACTACAAGAGGATATAGCGCAAGATACATTAAACTTTAAAGAATACACCGACCCGTTTACGGGTGAGCCAGTAAAATAGGCAAAACTAAAAGCCCCCGAGTAGGGGGCAGCCAGTGGTAATAGAGTGGTTGTCAGATCATTCAATGCCCTCTTTAGAGGGCCGCCACTAGAGAAAGACCCTTATAGGGTCAGAGCAAACCACCCGTTCTACGGGTGGTTATGATTTATAAGTATTGATACTATTATACTTATAGAAATCTTCATTAAGGGATGACTAAAAGTAATTAAATGAAGAGTGTTATGCAATTGCGACAATGGAGGTGCATAACAAGAAAAAATTTTTTTTATTTTGCTTACTACAACCAATATAATTTAAATAGAGTACTATTATTATTGATAATTAGATTTTTGAATATATAGATAAATTGAACAATTTTTGAAGTAATAAGTATAAACATTGATTAATTATATTCAGACTCTTAAAGAATTAGTATAATAAATGAAGAATATATGGGGCGGGTTAGGCTTAATGCAGGAGGGATTATGTCTGTTAAAGAAGTAACATTAAAAGAGAGTATGAATAAAATTGTTCATACTATAATGCCTTTAGATGAAGAAAAGGATAGATTTATATCTTTGTTAACTCATTATTTAAATACACTTATTAATAATCCAAATGAAAGTGAAGAGTATCAAAAGAATTTATTAAAAGACTTTCTAGCTCAAGTATTACCTAATAACTATATAAATACATACGAGAGAATTGATTTAGCAATACATAACGGAGCTGCATCAGAATCGACTCAGGTGTTATATTTGAATGCAAGCGCTTAAATAATAATAGTGAAATGATGAGTAAAAGACATTTAAACTCTAAAGCATTTCAGGAAATAATTTATTATTATTTGAAAGAAAGAATTATAAAACACAATGTTGAAATTAAGAAATGTATAGTTACTAACGGACTGTCGTGGTTCATAATTGATAGTAAAGAGTTAGAAAAGTATTTTTATAAGAATAAAGACTTATTAAAATACTTTGAAAAATTCCAGAAAAAGCAATTATCAAATCAAACGACAGAGTTTTTTATGAAGAGATTATTTCTCCTGCGATCGATCAAGCTATCAATAAAGGAATTGCAATCACACATTTTAATTTTAGTGATACATTTACAAACTGCAGATCAAAAAGTAGAGATTCAAAAAAGTAAAATTAATTTACTATATCGTTTTTTTCTCAGCTGAAAATTTGTTAAATAAGGAATTGTTTACTGATCCCAATAAATTAAATAAAAACTTTTATGATGAACTATTATATATAATGGGATTAGAGGAAATCAAAACTGGTAATACAAAAATAATCTCTAGATTACCTAAAGGAAAACGACAACGACTATCCTTTGTTGAAAATATAATAGAAAGACTTGAGAATAATGATGTTCCATGTGATAAACATGAAGATATAGCGCTTCAACTGACAGTAATTTGGTTTAATAGAATATTATTTTTGAAACTATTAGAATCACAACTGATTTTATTTAATAAAAGTGAGCAATATAAATTTCTTTCCTTTGATAAGATAAAGAACTTTGAAGATTTATATGATTTATTTTTTTGCTGTTCTTGCAAAAAAAGAAACAGAGAGAAATGAATATATGAGTGATAGGTTTGGATTTATTCCTTATTTGAATTCCTCTTTGTTTGAGCCTACTGCATTAGAATTATCTACACATGGTTTAAGTATAGATCGTTTGCGAGAAGGTAAAATAAATATATTTGCTAAGACTGCGATATTGGGCTCTGACAAAAAAGAGGAAGAAGGAGATTTAAATATAATTCAATATTTATTTGAATTTCTAGATAGCTATGATTTTTCCACATCTATTCAAAATAAGAATAAAGGTAGAAATACTCTGATTAATGCTTTGTTCTGGGATTAATTTTTGAGAAAATTAATGGATATAAGGATGGTGCTTTTTTTACTCCAGGCAGTATTACACAATATATGTCTAAAAAGTCAATTCGTATGACTGTAGTAGAGAAGATAAATAAATTATTAGCGTGGAATTGTAAAACTATTGATGATATCAAGATTCATATTAGAGATGTAAATCTTGCGAGAAAAGTATCCGACGTTATAGATTCAATACGTATTTGTGATCCGGCTGTAGGATCAGGACATTTTTTAGTTGCAGCTCTAAACGAAATTATTGCATTAAAAAGTGAATTAAATTCCTTGTTTGATATAGAAGGAAAACCTATTGGTCATTTAATTCAATGTCATGTTGTTAATGATGAGTTAATTGTTCAAGATTTGTATGGTAATAATTTTATTTATGAACCAAATAATCGAGTGTCTGAACAAATTCAAAAAACATTATTCAATGAGAAAAGAAAAAATATTAGAAAATAATTTATTTGGTGTAGATATTAATCCTAGCTCAGCTAATATTTGTAGGTTGAGATTGTGGATTGAGTTACTAAAGTCGTCTTACTACTATATTGACTCTCAACTTGGAGAACGTATATTAACTACTCTTCCTAATATTGATATTAATATAAAAGTAGGGGATAGTTTATTACATAAATTTGGTTTTAAAGATCGTTTTGATATGAGGAAGGGAATTTTAAAAAGAATATTTATCTCTCGTAAAAAAACATATAAACAAACGAACAATAAACAACTTAAGTCATCTATATTAGAAAAAAATAAGTGCAATAAAAAAATCTTTTGATGATATAGCTACAAGCCCTGAATTATCTAGCTTAAAGAAACTTAATAAACAATTAGTCGATGCCAGTCAATTTAATTTGTTTGGGGATAATAAAAAGGATGAACAAAAATTTAAAGATATTAGTAAACAACTAGATCTTGCGGAGAAAGCATATCAAGAAAAATTAAGAAATCCTTTGTACTCAAATGGTTTAGAATGGAGAATGGAATTCCCTGAATTACTTGATGAAGATGGTGGATTTTAGGCTTTGATTTGGTGATAGGTAATCCACCCTATATTTTTGCAAGAAATCAATCTTTTGATGAAGAGATGAAACAGTATTATTTGAAAAATTATGAGGTATCAGAATATCAAGCTAATACTTATACATTGTTTATGGAATTAGCTTATAAAATAGTAGCAGATGGTGGCTGTTTTAGTTTTATTATTCCTAATAATTTTTTAACTATTCAAAGCAATAAGAAAATTAGAGAATTTATTCTTAAAAAATACAGGTAATATAGTATTAATTAACTCCTTTGATAAAATTTTTGAGGATGCAAGTGTAGATAATTGTATATTATTCTTTAAAAAGGAAAAACCTAATTTTATTGATGTTATGGAGTTAAAGAGGAGTGAATTTAATACTGTTGGTAGAGTGAATGTGGATTTTTTTGAGGGTTCTGATGTGATATCTATATCTAAGGTTAAATATCAACAGTTGAATACAATATTTAGTAAAGTAGATTTAGTTGATTCAATAGTTAAGGGGAATATTGCAACCTTAAAATCAGGGATTAAGGCCTATGAGGTTGGTAAAGGGTGTCCGCCGATGAAATTAGATGATAAGAATAATCGTATTTACCATTCAATTGAAAAGATCGATGATAGTTATAAGAAATATTTAGATGGAGAAAATGTATCTCGTTATAAACTATCTTGGAATGGGGAGTATATTAAGTATGGTAAGAATTTGGCAGCTCCAAGAGAAAAGAAAATATTTGAATATCCGCGTATTCTGGTTAGACAGATTCCTACTTTTAGTTGTTATGCCATTGAGGCTATGTACGTTGATGGAGAAGAAATAAATGACCTGAACTCAATTATTTTGACGGATATAAAGGTAAATCCTTTTTATTTATTGGGTATATTAAACTCTAAGATTATAACCATTTGGTTTTTGATAAAGTTCGATAAGTTTCAACGCCGTATCTTCCCTCAGTTTAAGGTTAACGAACTTGGTGAGTTCCCTGTTCCTTTAGCTAGTAGTGAAGTACAAACAATTATTTCAGAGTTAGTTATTGATATGATTGATGAAAATAAGAAGGTAGAGCCTGAAGGAAAATATTAGACTCCCTTAACAAGCAGATTGATGAATTGGTTATGAGTTTATTTAACCTAGATGATACAGAAAAGCAGTTGGTCGAGGAATTTGAAATTTATTGATATATAGTTTATGTATTATAATTTGTTATTGGGGAGAATAAATGGTTAATAAAAGTGCAATTAATCGGCTCAGGGATGTAGTTCTTTTTTAAATCAATTGTTAAGTTTTGCTCCATTTACTAATGAAGCTATAAATACTGTTAGTAATGAAGTTATCCCTCATTTATTAAAAAGTTATTGATTCTATTGATTTAGCAGATATAAACTTTTCTGATAGTGACTCCGAATATATCGAGCAATATATTCGTAATATTACTAGAATTTTGAGCCTTATAGACGAAACACCTCAAGGTCCTATTGAAAATATAAATTGGGAAGATATAATTTATACATTAAACGATCTATTAGATTATGTTCGATTAGAAAGTAATCATATTACAAGAATAGTTAATGATCAACTAACAGCCTATAATTTCAATTTGTTAAATAGTTTAAATAAACAAGTTTCAAATTTTGATTATAGATTTTCGGAACTAAATCGTATAGCAAAAATCTGGTTTTGCCTCAATATGCACAAGTATATGAAGATGAGGCAGAACGCTTGGAAGCTCAAAGCTGTAAATGGTTAATAGGTGCATCTGTGTCGAGTCTAGTATTTATTGCTATTATCTTCTATTTTTTGAGTTCAGAGATTAAACTAAACTTAGACTCAGCTATTGATATACATTTTCTTTTCATTGCATTCTTAAGCCTTCGTATAACATTAATATTATTTATGTTGTATATAATATATTTTCAGATTAATAAATATAATGTATTAAGGCACAATGAGACAGTTAATAAAGCTAAAGCTAATGCATTAAAAACATTACAAGCTTTTTAGAGGCCAATAAAGATGACGATACTAAGAAAACAATACTATTAAAAATTACAGAATTTATTTTTTCATCATCTGCTACGGGGTATTTAAAGGATGAAGGGATGAATGGATTATTAAAAGATAATTCGTTATTAGCCATAGTGAATAGTATGGTGGGAAGAAAGTAGACTTAAAAGGGCTATAATCGTTGTTGGATGTTGTGTCTTCGTTTGTTAAGGATTTTACATAGCTGTCGCCTGTGAGTGTCCAGATAGAGTCTTTGCTGAGTTTTAGCGTAATTTCTTTAGCTGTGTTGTCTGTGTTTACAGCGCCTACAAGGCTAGATCCATTTGTCATGTCTAGTGTGATGGTACTGATGGAGTCAGCTACGATGTTACCGTTAAGTTCTTGGTTAGATGCGCGAAGTGTGAGGTGACCGCCGTTTTCCCCATCTTTACCCCAGCGGGAGTCTGCTGCTGCTTTCACGAGTGTTGTAGTATTTGGCATTAAGATTGTGTTGCCTGTAAGATCTGCTTCGGCAGTGGTGTTGTTTACATAAATGAATGCACCTGTACCATGAGTTGTGAGTGTGTTATTTTCCGCTTTTAAACGAGCAATACCGCTTTCAGCATCACCGGAGAAACTTTGGTAAAGCATGAAGCCATTATCGTGGTAGCCTGTAACATTAGAGTTCGTAAGGGTAATGGAGTTTTTACCTTCTACGACGCCTATTTCACTTTTATTAGCTACGCCGTTGACATTGTTTACCATAATATTACCCGTGGAGTAGATAACAGGACTGACCCGCACCACAGGTTGTTAGCTTGGCTGCTTCTGCATTAATAGTGCCTTCTCCACGGTCTGTAGCGAGTGTAGCAGAGTGAGCACCTTCAGTAGTAATAGTTAAATTTTTGCCGTTTACAGTGCCTTTATAGGTTGCATCTAAGCCGCGAGAGGAATCGCTTTTAGTGTGAATATTAGTATTCTCTACGTTGATAACAGATCCTTCGCCAGTGGCAAATACTGCATTAGAGCCAATGCTATTAGATGTAATATTACTATTTTTAATGCTCGTTTGACTGCCTTCGATGCCGAGGTACTACTGCGTTTTGTCCACGGAAATTACTGTTGTCATCATTCGTGGTGTTGCCCTGTTTATCAAATACGCTGCTATCGATGGTGATAGTGGCTTTGTTTTTTCCGATGAAAGCATTTTGATCGCTTGTAGCATTGTCGAACCGTTGGTGTTCTAATGTTTTATTTTCACTAATAACAGATGTGCCTGTGAAAGTACTGGAATCAGTTTCCTTATGAGGCGTTGGTTCCGTTAATTTCTCCTGTCTTTACATCATCTGGTCTAGGTACATCATTTTTGGCATATTAGCGTTAGGTGCATCAGCCTTAGGGGCAGCTATGCTTTGTGGTGGAACATTAGACTGTACTGGTTCTGCACCAAAGGTAGGGGCGAATGCTAATGTGCTGCGAGGGCGCCGCCCGCTAAAAGCTGGAACGATGAAACGTCTTAAAGTTTTATAATTACTTTGAATGTGTCATATATAATAACCTCCAAATATTTATTGCGCGATAAAATCGAATTGTGTAAAATTAAGATTGTAAGAAGTATAGTAATTATCTGTGAAAATAGTATGAATGATACATGGGATTTATAAACAAATATTAACCGTGATGTTTAGATATGTCGATGAGGATATCTTGCTTTCACCATTACTTATCACGTATAATATAGATTGGTATATGATGTATACTATTAAGATCTGCCGTATCTTATAGAAAGGAGTTCCCTAATTCGTAAAGGCGAATAGCGCAAGTACCCACGAAGGCAGTCGTTAGGGTAGACGAGGTGAAGAGTAATCGAATCATCAGCGGATGCTCTTCCGGCATATTCATGTCGTAACAGATACTAAAAAGCCCATCGGTAACGATGGGGACAAAGTGTATCTGAATGAATTGTATTCAAATACTATTTGATACATAATTTGAACATTAACTTAGATTGTTAAGTTAGAATAGTAATTTGTTAGCCTTAGTTGTTGGCTGGGGCTAGAAATACCCCCAGTTATAGGAGGATATACTTATGTGCGGTATCGTAGGATACATTGGCTTTAATCAAGCATCTGATTTCTTGTTGGACGGTATGGCGAAATTAGAATACCGTGGTTATGACTCTGCAGGTATTGCTGTTATCGGCCCTGAAAATGTGATTAAAATTCAAAAAAGGTTGGCCGTCTTGCTAATCTTGAGGCTATTGTAAAAGCAGATCCTAATGAAGGGACTGTAGGTATTGGTCATACTCGTTGGGCTACTCATGGTCGTCCATCCGATATGAACGCCCATCCTCATGCATCTGAAGATGGTAAATTTGCTGTTGTTCACAACGGTATCATTGAAAACTACATGCCTTTTAAAAGAAGAGCTCATCGAAAAAAGGGTACCATTTCAAATCTGAAACTGATACAGAAGTAGTAGCTCATTTATTAGAGGATATGTACGATGGCGATTTTGTAAGTACTGTACGCCGCATGCTCGCTCGTGTTGACGGTGCGTATGCTCTTGAAATCATCTGTGCTGATGAGCCAGACAAAATCATTTGTACTAAAAAGAAAATCCATTGGTTATCGGTCTTGGCAAAGGGAAAACTTCGTTGCCTCCGATATTCCAGCTATCATTAACTACACACGTGATACATACATCTTGAGCGATGGTGAATTAGCTATCGTAACTCGTGATAATGTATCCGTATTTGACCGTGAAGGTAATGCTATCGATAAAGAAGTATTCCACGTAAGCTGGAATGCAGAAGCCGCAGAAAAAAGGCGGTTATGAACATTTTATGTTGAAAGAAATTCATGACCAACCTAAGGCTGTTCGTGATACATTTGGTACACATATTTCTGAAAACGGTAAGACAGCTATCTTTGATGAGCTAAATTGGACTGCTGACGATGTAGCAGCTTTCAATAAAATCCTCATCGTTGCATGTGGCACTGCATACCATGCAGGTCTTGTAACAAAACAATATATTGAAAACTTGGCGCGTATTCCAGTTGATGTGGAAATCGCATCTGAATACCGTTACAGCAACCCGTTGACTGATGATAAAACATTATGTATCGTTATCAGCCAATCCGGTGAAACATCTGATACATTGGCTGCATTGAAAGAGGCTAAACGTCATGGCGCTAAATCCTTGGCAATTACAAACGTAGTAGGTTCCAGCATTTCTCGTGAAGCAGATAACAAAGTTTACACATGGGCTGGCCCTGAAATCTCTGTAGCGTCTACAAAAGCGTATACTACTCAATTAGTAGCAGGTTTGTTGTTCGCTGTATACCTTGGCCAATTAAATGGTAAAATGGATCCAGCTTTAGGCGAAGAAATCCTTTGCGGTGTTAAAAGCTTGCCTACATTGATTCATGAAATCTTTGAAGTAGACGAAGATATGAAAGCCTTTGCAAAACATTATGGCTTCAAATCTGATGCGTTCTTCTTGGGTCGTGCTATCGACTACGCAGTAGCGATGGAAGGTGCTTTGAAATTGAAAGAAATTTCTTACATCCATGCTGAAGCATATGCTGGTGGTGAGTTGAAACATGGTACATTGGCTCTTATTGAAGAAGGCGTACCTGTTATCGCATTGGCTACACAAGAAGATGTGTACGATAAGATGATCAGCAACATCCGTGAAGTAAAAGCTCGTGAAGCTGTTGTAATCGGTATTGGCATGAAAGGTGACGAAGAATTATCTAAACACGTAGACCATACAATCTATGTGCCTCGTGCAAATAAATTCATCGCTCCAATCCTTGCGGTTGTACCATTGCAATTATTGGCGTATTATGCAGCAATTACACGCGGTGCAGACGTAGATAAACCACGTAACTTGGCTAAATCTGTAACCGTAGAATAATATATATAACCAACAGTGCTTTGGCACTGTTGGTTTATTTCAATATAGGGAGACTATTATGGCAGTTATATTTTCCGGCATCCAACCAAGTGGGGAATTAACACTTGGTAACTATTTGGGGGCTTTACGTAATTTCTTAGAGTATCAAGATACTGATGAATGTTATTATTGCATCGTTAACCAACATGCGATTACTGTACCGCAAGATCCAAAAGAGTTATTCCAAAATACTCGTAATTTGGCTGCGTTGTACCTCGCTGTTGGCCTTGATCCTAAAAAGGTAACATTGTTTGTTCAATCCGAAGTACCTGAGCATGTTAAGCTCGGTTGGGTTATGCAATCTATTAGCTATGTTGGCGAATTAGAGCGTATGACTCAGTACAAAGATAAGTCTCAAAAGCAAGGTGACTCTATTCCTACAGCGTTGCTTACGTATCCACCGTTGATGGCGGCGGATATTCTGTTATATGGTACTAACTATGTTCCTGTAGGTGAAGACCAAAAGCAACACCTTGAGTTGACTCGTAATTTAGCAGAGCGTTTTAACCGTAGATTCGGTGAAACTTTCGTAGTACCTGATATCAAGGTCGGCGAAGGTGGTGCTCGCGTTATGAGCTTGCAAGAGCCAACTAAGAAAATGAGTAAATCTGATGACAACCAAAATGCTACGATTCGTCTTTTGGATGCACCAGACTTGATCGTGAAAAAAATTGAAACGCGCTCAAACTGACTCTGATAACGCGGTGCGTTACGATAAAGAAAACAAACCTGGCATTTCTAACTTGATGGGCATTTACCGTGCTATCACAAAAGACAGCTATGAAGCTATCGAAGAAATGTATGCCGGTAAAGGTTATGGCGTATTTAAATCAGACATCGCTGATCTATTAGTAGCAACCCTTGAACCAATTCAACAACGTTACAATGAATTGATTACAAGCCCTGAACTCGATATCATCCTCGATGAAGGGGCTGCTAAGGCGCATGCTAAAGCAAGTACAATGTACCGTAAGGTAGAGCAAGCTATGGGCTTGTGTCGTAAATAAAATCATATAGTAGACTTTCAATTTGTGAGGTAAGCCATGACGAAACAAGAGGCGATGGAACGCTTTTCATCAGGTACCGTACAACAGAGCTTAGAAATACATCGCGGTATACAGTGGACCGGTCGCATCATCGGTCTATTGGTGTGCGCCTTGATTGTAAAATATATGCCCTCAGACTGGGCGGAACGTGTATGGTATTACCTGTTGTTACTCGTAATATTGTGGACCCTTCATAGATTAGGTGAAAGTCAAGCATTTATCTGTGAAAAGGGCCTCGTGTTAAAGCGAAGGCCTTTTTCTGTGAAAGAATACTTTCACAGCCTCTTTCATGGCGATGAATATTTTGTCTTTGTCGATTATGAGCATATAATTGGATTTACTGAAGGTTGGCGTGAGTTGCAGGCCATGAATGGTCATGGTGGGATTTATGTAATACCATTAGATCTCGCACAGGTAGGGTATAAAGACAAAATGGCCATGATTGAAGCGATTCATAAACATTCAGATACATAATGTATGCGTATATACAAAGGATTTAGTACTATAATCCTGTATGATCCATGAGAGAACTAAAAAATCCTAAAATTCATCAAATTAACTATTTACAACTTTAATGAACTAAAGTATAATACAATCATCGGGTATAGACATGAGTTCTGTACAGCATATATTAGCAAGTAGTTAAAGGTGTAATACGCCGTGGAGGATAGTTATGAATTGGAAAAAGATGATGGCCGTGGGCCTTGCAGCAGTATCTATGATGGCATTTGTAACAGGTTGTGGCGGTGATACTAAAACTGCTAATAAAGAATTACCTAAAAAATCGTTATCGGCTTAGATGATAGTTTCCCTCCAATGGGCTTTAAAGATGAAAAAGGCGAAATTGTTGGCTTTGATATCGACATGGCTAAAGAAGCAGCTAAACGTGCTGGTATGGATGTAGAGTTCAAAGCTATTGACTGGTCCAGTAAAGAAGCGGAACTAAAATCTAAAAAATTGATGCTTTGTGGAATGGTTTAACAGTCTCTCCTGAGCGGGAGAAGAATATTTTGTTCTCCAATACATATATGAAGGATAAACAATACGTCGTTGTTCGTAATGACGATGACTCCATTAAATCTAAAGCAGATCTTGCAGGCAAAGTAGTAGGTGTTCAACAAGCTAGTACTGGTGAATCTGCATTGCAAAACGATCCAAGCGGTAAAACTGTAAAAGAAACTAAATCTTATGCTGATTTTGTAAGTGCTTTCATGGATCTTGGTATTGGACGTGTTGATGCAGTTATCGCAGATGGTGTTATCGCTCGTTACCTCATGACAAAAGAACCTGGTAAATACAAAATCGTAGAAGGTACTGATTACGGTGTTGATAACTTCGCTATTGGCTTCCGTAAAGATGACACTGCATTACGTGATAAAATCAATGGTATCTTAGCTGAAATGAAAAAAGACGGTACTGCTGATAAAATCGCTGAAAAATGGTTAGGCTCTAGGCGCAGACTTAGATAAGAGCGATGCTAAATAGTACAATTCGTGATATACTAATAGTACTATGGTCAGTTTGTACAACTGATAATTAAAGAACGAAATGTACACTAGAGAAGCGGCCAGATGGCCCTTCTCTAGTCGTGTTTTGAAGGAGTCTTTCATGTTAGATTATTTATTGCAGATTATCCCAACCATTGCTGATGGTTTAAAGGTAACCGTATCGCTATTCTGTATTGTATGGATCCTATCCATTCCTGGCGGTATTCTACTTGCTTTGGTACGTTTATCTAAATTTACAGTGCTCGACAAAATCGTTGAAGCTTTCGTATATTTGATGCGCGGCACACCACTAATGCTTCAAATTTTATTCGTCTATTATGCATTACCAATCATCACAGACGGTGCATTCAAATGGATGATGCTACAGCCGCAGTGCTTACATTCGTATTGAACTACGCAGCGTATTTATGTGAAATTTTCCGCGGTGGTATTCAATCCATTTCTCGTGGTCAGTACGAAGGGGCAAAGGTTCTTGGTTTTACTTATGCCCAAACGATGCGTAAGATCATCTTGCCACAAATGTTTAAACGCGTATTGCCTCCGCTTGCGAATGAGACAATTAACTTGTTGAAAGATACTTCTCTTGTATACGTATTGGCTATGAATGATATCTTGCGTATTACAAAATCTATCGTACAACGTGACTTTGATATCTCTGCCTTCTTAGTGGCAGCTTTGTTCTACTTGATCTTTACCTTTATTTTGACAAATATCTTCAACTACTTAGAAAGAAGATTTGCTGTATACGAAGATTAATCTATTCTGTAGTTGCTTGTCGTATTTTACATCCAATTATTGTTGATATAGCGGACTAATACTCAATGATTAGTATGTTTAGATAAAAGAATGCGACGATTTAAGAGGTACTTATGACATTTGTAAATATGGAGCGTATTGAAAAACGCTTTAACAATCAAACTGTATTGCGCGATGTATCGCTCAAAATGAATAGAGGGGAAATCGTTTCTATTATCGGTCCTTCTGGGTCTGGTAAATCTACATTCTTGCGCTGTTTAGGTCAATTAGAGACTATCGACGGTGGTTCTATTACTGTAGATGGCACTGTTCTTGCTAGTACTGATGCTAATGGCACTGTAAACTATGCAAGCCAAGAAACACAACATGACTTGCTATTACGCATGGGCATGGTGTTCCAATCTTTCAATTTATTCCCTCATATGACAGTGCTCGATAATATTATGATTGCACCACGTATGGTAAAAGGCATGAAAGATGATGAGATTTTACCGATTGCAGAGCGATTACTTAAAAAAGTTGGCCTATGGGAAAAGCGCGATATGTATCCATCCCGTTTATCTGGGGGCCAACAACAACGTGTGGCCATCGCTCGTGCATTAGCGATGAATCCAGAAATTATGCTCTTTGATGAACCAACATCTGCTCTTGACCCAGAGTTAACAGGTGAGGTTCTAAAGACTATTAAACAATTGGCCGATGATCACATGACGATGATTATCGTAACTCATGAAATGAACTTTGCTCGTGAAGTATCTGATCGTGTCATCTTCATGGCCGACGGTGTCATCCAAGAGGAAGGCACACCAGAGCAAATTTTCAATAATCCACAGAACGATAGAACAAAAGCATTCTTGGAGAATATGTTATAGGAGGTCTTATGAAGTTACGTTTTATTGCTGCTACATTAGCTGTAATGGCTATGGGCACGACCTCTATTATGGCGGAAGGTTTGCAGGGGACACCTAGCACACCAATAGCTATTGTAGACTCACAAAAAGACTCTGCATCTATCTTGCCAGAACAATATAAGTCCTATGCTACTACGATGAATACAGTGGTTAAGGATTATAAAAATGGCTATACCTTTACGCTTCCTTGGCGTGTAGCAGATGGTGTTAAACTGGATATGGATGTGCGCAGTGAAAGTGAGCATATTCAAGGCTATTCTTTCAATTTAGCAGGTCCTACACAAGATGATTCCTATACAGTGTCTTTTACAAAGCGCAATAATACACCGCAAGATGGGGTATCTCAAAAGGAATGGAATACGACTTGGTATGGCGTGCCAATCAAGGGTATGTCTGATGAAGAATACTTGAGCATTTGGCGTCAACATAGTAATGCCTTTGAAAATAATGATATTGTTGGTGGCTTCTTTAACAAGAAAGGGGCTATATCAGCGCGTTGGGATAAGACGACACCAAAATCGTATGCTGAAATGACCTCTACAGAGCCTGTTCAATCCGTATTTGAAGCGGAATTCATCATGGATAAGGACCCAACACATCGCTATAATTTAGCTAGTACTTATGCTCCTATTCAAGGGAGTTTATGGAACAAGGCTTGATGGAACATACGATTCCGTCCTTTGAATTATTAAATAAAACTGGTTCTAGTACGATTAAAGGTGTTAAACAATTTATCTCTGGCACTAGTGATATTAGCATAGCTGAAGGCATCAAATTTAATTATCCAAAAGGATTTACCCGTCTTAATGAAAAGGGGAAAATTGCTTTCACTAAGCATAATGTACGCCTTGATATTGAATCTTTTACAATTCCAGTACAAGCAGTTAGCACAGGCATGCCTACGATGATGGGTAAACAAATGCTAGGTGATTACTATCTTAAACAATTGGTTGAGGTGAATAAGGCAACCATCACTCGATACGAAACGCATATCATCGATGGTAATGTTATGTTCTACTTGGCAGGTCATATGAAGAATCCTAATACAGCTGATACATCTGCAGCGGCACCGGTATCCTTCGCAGCTACTATTATCTTAGGTAATGAAGGCAATGTAGCTGTGGCTCGTATGATTGGCCCAGCAGGCACAAGCCTTAGCACACCAGAGCTTATCGATGTGCTCGATGGATTCAAGTTGACTACTACATTGAATACGAACCAATCTTCGCAAGTGTTGTAATATACACATAATATTCTTTTATTTGTATAATTCTGTATAATTTGTGCTATAATAAAAGAAATCCTCTAGAAAAAAGAGGAGTTTTCCTTGATGGTCTAGAATATATTAGTATAGGCTAAACGATATTTGATCATATCCCCTTTGAGGGATTAGGAATAGGAGGGGTTATTATGGTTACCTACAAAACTATTGTCGTACCTACTGATGGTTCTGAAAATGCTAAACGTGCGTTGGAACATGCTCTCGCTGTAGCGGATCGCAACCATGCTGAATTAATTGTTGTTCACGTTGCAAATATTGTGTCTGCTATTTCCAATTTTGATCAAACACCAATTTCTGGTGGATATGTATCTGAGCAAATTGCTGAGGATATGGAAGAAACTGGTAAGGAAATTCTTAATGATGTAGTGAAAGAAATTCCTGCAGGCGTAAAAGTTAAAAGTGTTTTCGAAGTTGGCTCCCCTGGTCCTGCACTACTTGCAGTGGCAAAAAAATACAATGCTGATCTCATCGTAATGGGTAGCCGTGGTCTTGGCCCTTTGAAAGGCTTATTCATGGGTAGCGTAAGTAGCTATGTAACTAGCCACTCCACTTGCCCTGTATTAATCATTAAATAATTTATATCTTATATAGATATGATAAAAAAAGAGCCTTTGGTTTCTCAAAGTCTCTTTTTAATATGATAAAAATGATATAATATTTATATGTATGCCCCATGGGGTTACAAATGAGTAAGAACATAAGTAATATAAGAATGATACATAAACATGAATAGTGATTTAAGATATGGGGGATTATATGAGCGGCAAACAAGAAGCATTGCTAAAGCTAGCAGAACTGTTTAAAATCTTGGGAGATCCTACGCGCCTTAAAATAGTAGAATTATTATTAGAAAATGAAATGTGTGTTAATCATATTGCAGAAACAATGGGAATGGGTCAATCCGCTATTTCACACCAACTACGTGTATTACGTCAAGCACGCCTTGTAACCTATCGCAAGGAAGGAAAAACTGCATACTACTCTCTAAACGATGATCATGTAGAAGGTCTCGTAAGAATGGGTATGGAACACGTATCTCATCAGTAAGTAACACGATAATTGTTTAAAGTGTACAAAAGGAGCCCTTTAAAAGGGCTCCTTTTTTGTATAGGTATACTAGTATCAATATAATGGGAAAAGGTAATAGGCGATTGTAATAAATAGAGGCATAGTTACTGCCGATAGAATTGTGGTGCCCATTACAATTTGTGTAGCATATTCTGGATTATTCTTCATTTCAATAGCAATAAGAGACATATTAATAGCCGTTGGGACACTGTAGGTAATGACTATAGTCTGTGCTGCTATTGGATGCATTGGGCCGTAGAACATAATAAAAGAGTATCGTAATAACTGCTGCGATAAGAGGGCTTATGATGAGCCGTAAGGATGTAGCGAGCATAACATCGGCCTTAAAGAAGTTTAATGGTGTTCTATTAATTTGTACCCCTAAAGCGATCATCGCAACACCAACAAAGGCATTAGCAAAAATCTTGAGAGGTGCAAAGAAGAAGAGACCGTGTAAATCAAAAGGCAATAGTTGACAAAGTAATGCTAGAGGGATAGCGTATACCATTGGCATATGGAAGACTACGTTTAAGGCATCTCGTGTGCTCAATCGTCCAGCGCCAGCCTGGTAGAAACCATAGGTATTACTTGTAATGGTTTGTATAATCATGATAGATACAACGCTAACGAGGCCTAAGTCAGCATAGGGGTTGCTCCATCAATGATATAAGGCACATTCGTAAATACGAAGATAGCAAAGAGCAATACCCATATTTCCAACGTTATTAAACATGACGCAGTTCTTTAATGTTGCAATTTTTGCTACATCATAACCTTGTATTTTACCGACTACACCAGAAAGTATAGAGTTTAGGATGAGTACAACTAGTGCACAAAATACAATTTCTAGTGTGCTAGATGTAAATTTTGCTTCATACATGGCTCTGAATACAAAGGTTGGTAGTAGTATATAGAAATTCAATTTACTCAATGTATAGAGGTCAAGTTTGAATTTCCTATCTAGTATAAATCCTACGCCGATGAGTATGAAGATTGGGATCATAGAATTCATAAATATATGACCAATTAATTCAAATATATTCATTGTCTCACCTGGAGTTTCTCATTAATTAGTAGAGTATTATTATATAGTATTTATAGTATTATCATACCATAGGATGTATTGTTTTGGGGCTTAAAAATTGATTCATTATGATTACTTATCATATTCATGAGAAATATATATGAAAAATGTGAGTTTTTACATACATATTAATTAACAAATGTATAGTATAATGTGAATATATTGTATATTTAGTTTGTTCTTTGATGGTGTCTCTGCGGTTAGTAATCATAGCTTTCACAGTGTGGAATCCAAAGGGATGCACAGGAGGAATTATGAAACGAATTCTATTAGTATTAATGAGCGTTTTCATGCTTGCTTTTCTAGTGGGCTGTGGTAACGATGCAAGCAAACCGGCAGAAACAGGTAAACCAAGTACATCTGAAAAGATTACTGTACAAGCTGCTGCCAGTCTTAAAGGGGCTCTTACAGAACTGGCTGATACTTACAAAAAAGCCATAATTTAGCAGATGATCAAATTGCTATTAACTTTGCTGGTTCTGGCACATTACGTCAACAAATTGAACAAGGTGCACCAGCTAGCTTATTCATCTCTGCTGACGAAAAAATATGAAAATGTTGCAAGAAGAAAGGCCTTGTAACTGATGTTAAATCTTTCGTAACTAATGAGTTAGTTCTTGTAGTTCCAAAAGGGCAACCTAAAAGTTGAATTAAATCAAATTGCTTCTGTGAAACGTATCGTTTTAGGTAATCCTGAAACAGTACCAGCTGGTAATTATGGTAAACAAGTATTAACAAAATTAGGTGTTTGGGAACAAGTTGAGCCTAATGTAGTATATGCAAAAGACGTAAAAGCCGTAACAGCATCTATTAGCCAAGGTGCTGGTGATGCGGGCTTCATCTACAAAACTGATGCTATTGCAGCAGGTGATGCCGTTCAAATTTCCGCAGTAACACCTGCAGACTCTCATGATCCAGTTATCTATCCAATTGGTATCATTAAAAAATATGACAATGCATTGGCAAAAGATTTCTACCAATACGTAATGAGCCCAGAGGGAAAAAAGTATTAGAGAAAACGGTTTCTCCACTTCTAAATAAGGGTAAAACGCTAGCTCTCATGGCTAGCGTTTTCTTTATGGTAACAATATAGATATTGTTTGTACATAGCTGGAAATATATGATAAACTTGTTGTATATAGAAAGGGGGAGTAGCATGAGTCCATTCTGGCTATCGCTGTGGGTGGCGAGCATTGCTCTCGTTATTGTTATCCTAAGTGGCTTAGCCGTTTGCTACTGGATGAATCGCTGTAAATGGGGCGGCATTGCTATTATTGATGCCCTTATTACATTGCCTCTAGTACTACCTCCTGTAGTCGTTGGTTTTGCGCTGCTTATGGTATTTACACCGGGCTATGCCTTTGGGGCTTGGCTTGAAGCTCATGGCATGAGCGTCGTCTTTGCCGCTTCTGGTGCTGTCATAGCCTCTTCTGTTATTGCATTTCCACTGTTTTATCAAACGGTACGTTCTGCATTGCAGTCCGTAGATCATAATATGGAGGATGTAGCTCGAACATTAGGTGCTTCAGAGCTACGCATTTTCTTTACCATATCTGTACCGCTCGCATGGAAAGGTATTTTAACAGGTAGTATTTTAGCGTTCTGCCGTGCCATGGGCGAATTTGGTGCGACCATCTTGATTGCTGGTAATATTCCAAAGGTAACACGTACTATGCCATTAGCTATCTCTATTCTTATGTAGAAGCAGGGCAGTATATGGATGCCTTTGAGCTCGTTATTTATATTTGTGTTCTTACATTGGCGTTACTGAGCGGGATTCACCTTATTACAAAAGGTTCCTTGTTCCGCCATATTGATAATAATTAGGAGGTCCGATGATTACATTTTCCTTTACTGTAGCGAGACCTTCTGTGACTGTGAAAGCCGATGGTGCTCTGCCGTCTGGCATTACTGTGCTGACTGGGACAGTCCGGTAGTGGTAAAAGTACGTTTATCAAATGCATCGCGGGCCTGGTAAAACCCACAACTGGCAGTATTCAATATGATGAAACTATATGGGTTGATCGGGATAAAAAGATCTGGGTGCCCGCTCAAGACCGTCAAGTTGGCTATATGCCACAAGGTAATATCGTATTTCCACATTTATCGGTGGAACATAATATTACCTATAGCAAACGAGGCACACCTGACATGTGTAATACGTTGTTACAACGATTAGGTTTAGAAAAATACCGCCATACTAAGGCGGGGAGATTATCTGGTGGTGAGCAGCAACGCGTTGCATTGGGCGTGCTCTCTACTCTAAACCGACTGTGTTGCTCCTCGATGAGCCTTTATCTGCACTCGATTGGAACTTGAGAAAGCAAGTTCGTGAGGATCTTGTATCTATCATCCGTGAATGGGATGTACCCTGCGTATGGGTTACCCATGATGAAAGCGAAGCAGAAAGCGTAGGAGATAGACACTGGACCTGTGAAAACGGGAATTATTACCATTCCTAAATAAGGGTAAAACATTCAAAACATATCATTTTGATGTAATGGTAACATATTTTAAAATTAAAGAACAGATACATAAAAACACCTTCATAATCCTATGAACTGCACCTCAAAAAATTGTGTCCAATTTTTGGGGTGTATAGTTCAGTAACTAGTGGATTGTGAAGGTGTTTTCTTTTTAATAGTTGATAGCTAATGGAGCAGTGTACTTACTATTATCTTTAATTTTTAGTATTAGTACGTTTATAATTGATTTCTAAGCAGATTTGTGTGCGCTGTTTTACTTATAAATCCAACGATAGCTGTAACGACAAATGCCATTGTAAAGGCTGGTAGTGTAGCACCTACGGTGCTTTCAGTGTGTAACATATAGTGGTATAAACCAACGGATACGGCCCAAATAAGACCTCGTAGGAGATAAGCGGATAATGTTTGTACTTGTTGGCGATTGATAAAGTAATCCGCCAATAAAGATGGCAATCATCGGAGCAAATACAGAGCCGATGAGGTATAGGAAGTCTGTAATATCATCCATTGGATAGAGCATAGCTGCAATAGTGCCAACGAGCGTAACAATGACTGCAATGCCTTTACTAGAGGCACTATTATAGATTGTGGTGCTAGAAACGCCTGCAGAGTAAGCGTCCATAAAGGTTGTAGTGACAGTAGAGAAGATGATAACGATGAGGCCCTGCAAGACCGAGGCCTGCATTCATCATGATCGTAATGATGGAGTCGCCACCGCCAAAGATTGCGGCGCTAAGACCTAAGGTGTACATAACAATACTTGTTACAGTGTAGATTGTAGCACTTGTAAGTGATGTGGTGAGAGGATGTTTACTTTCACGGGTATAATCACTGATGAGAGGTAGCCAAGATAGTGGCATGGCAATAGATAATTCAAGAGCAGCGATGAAACTCATGTTTCCGCTAGTTAGAAGGCCAGCCTCACTAGGCCACTGTGATATCATGTGCGTGCCCATGTAGAGGGTGAGGCCTAGCAATAGAATAGATACGATGGCTTGAATATAGCCCGTATTGTGGAGGCCGATGAAAAGCCACAGGATGACAAGCGCTCCGATAGCTATCGTCCAAATCATAGGAGATAGAGGTGCTAGCTCTTGTAAGGCTAGCATGGCATCGTAGATCATGATGCTAGTCCAGCCGCTAAGTTGAAGCATATTTACAAAGGCAAAGCCTTTAGCCCCTAGTGGGCCAAAGCTAAAGGCGGTAGTATTCATACTGCCTTGTCGTAACCGTCCCCCGATGAGCCCTGCACCAAAGAGTAATATACCGCCGATAATATGTCCCAGTATGATGGCATATAGACCTTGGGTGAGCCCTAAAGGGGGCCAGATAGGTTCCTGTCATAATTTCCGCTATAGATAGAGCGGCACCAAACCATATCATGGCGAACTGTGGTTGTGTAATGTATGTATTTTTCATACGTCCTCCTTGCCAGGAAGTCATAGAAAAAGCCGAGTCCAAAGGAACTCGGCTTTTAATCCTCTATGTTCCCTACGTTGGCATTATCCAAATCAGGTTATGGGTTAAAGCGATAGCTTACTCTCAGCCCACTCTTGTGAGCACCCCGTTATGGCTTCATTATATGCGTATAATAGGGAGAATCGTCAATTCTTTTTGTTGCATAGATTGTATAATAATGTTATAACTAGAGTATAAAAAATATATTGCCACTAGGGGTGCTTTTTGCTGAGATTGACCATTCAAAACCCTAGACCTGATCCAGATAATACTGGCGTAGGAAAGTGGAATGAAACATGATACCAAACTATTACGAGACCATTCCATTTGGAGTGGTCTCTATTTTTATTTACTTGGAGGTATTATGAAAAAAATGATTATTGCTAGCATATGTGTGGCCTTAGGCGTAGTGTTATCTACTACATCAATTCCTGTTGGGCCGGCTCGTATTTTTCCGTTTCAACATATGATTAATGTTATCTTAGCCGTTGTGGTGGGGCTAGATTTTCCGTAGGTGCCGCATTTAGTACATCTTGTTTACGCAATGTATTGGCACTAGGTTCTCCTTTAGCCTTTCCTGGCAGTATGATTGGCGCTTGGTTATCGGCTTATTTATATAAGAAATATAACGCTCTATGGGCGGCGGCTCTAGGCGAAATCATTGGTACCGGCCTTATCGGTGCTCTCGTGAGTTATCCAATAGCCCAATTTCTTGTTAGGTAAACCATTGGCATTGTTGACCTTGATTACATCCTTTTCCATGAGCTCTATAGCAGGTGCTTGCATTGGCTTCGTAGTATTACAAATCTTATCTCGACGTAATCTATTACATAAGGAGGCATAATGAAACTACATACTGCATTGACAATTGCTGGTACTGATCCTAGCGGTGGTGCTGGTATTATGGCCGATTTGAAATCCTTCCAAAGTCGTCACGTATACGGCATGGCTGTTGTTACCTCTGTGGTAGCCCAAAATACGACGGGCGTTCATCATGTAGAACATCTGTCGCTAGAGAGTATTGACCGACAATTACACGATGTGTATTCTGACATTGAACCACAAGCCGTTAAGACGGGCATGATTGCCTTGCCGGAGATGATGGATCTTATCTATCCTTATGTGAGTAAACCAATTCCTTATGTAATGGATCCCGTTATGATTGCTACTAGTGGTGATCGACTTGTATCGGATGAGGCCGTGAATTTCTTAAAATCGAAACTCATTCCGGTCGCCACAGTCATTACACCTAATCGTAGTGAGGCTGAGGTCTTAGCGGACATGTCTATTGATTGTGAAAGTGACATAACAACGGCGGCGAATCGTATCTTACAGGACTTAGGACCTCAAGTAGTTATCATTAAAGGCGGTCACATCGGCAAAGATGCAACGGATTATGCTTTCACTAAAGATGGTAGCATCCGTACTTGGACAAGCCCTAAATATGATACGGTACATACTCATGGAACGGGCTGTACCTTCTCTGCAGTGATTACGGCGGAGCTTGCAAAAGGCCGTGATGTAATGGATGCCATTGGTATTGCCAAGGACTATATTGCACTTGCTATTAAACATAATCCCTGGGCTGGGAAATGGCTGTGGTCCCGTTAATCATATGGCTTACGACCTGTTATCTAATGGACCTGAAACGATGGATGAGCTCTTGAAAAATGACGAGAGGAGATAGTGATATGACCCATGAAAATCCATATATGAATGGTCAAATTTGAGCCTGAACTCAATATATTAGAAATCTTGCGCCAGAGAAACCCTCTCGTTATTTGTATTACCAATGATGTGGTGAGGACCTTTACGGCCAATGGTTTACTCGCCATTGGCGCATCGCCTGTGATGAGTGAGTGTAGTGAAGATTTGAAAAACCTCATCGTCCATGCATCGGCGCTACTCATCAATATTGGTACTCTTACACCAGACAAAGTTAGTTACTACAAAGATGCCATAGCACTGGCGAAGAAACATGAGGTTCCTATCGTTTTAGATCCAGTGGGGTGTCATGCGGGGGGCTTATCGTCTATCTGTGGTGTTAGACTTGATTAAGACTGGTGATATCTCATTAGTACGAGGTAATCAAAGTGAAATTAAAGCTATCTACGATGCTTTAATTCCTAATAATCAGGCAGATATATCCACTACCGGTAAAGGTGTAGATGGAGGACAAATCGAGGATAGTGCTGTTATCGCATATCGTCTAGCGCGCCTTATCAACTGTCCTGTTGTAGCTACTGGCGAAAGGATTATGTTTCTGATGGAGCTCGGGTGTTTGCCGTACCGCATGGTCATCCTATTATGACAGCTGTAACGGGAACAGGTTGTCTATTAGGAGCTGTTTTGGCGGCTTTCTTTAGCGCTTATTATCCATATAAAAACAGACTATCTATCGGTGAGTTTCTCGCCTATGCATTGGCTTACTATGGTTTGGCCGGTGAAAGTGTAGTGCAGGTAAGTGGCGTGCAACCTGGTAGCTTTAGTGTAGCCTTTATGGATAGCTTATATACACTGGATGATGCGGTGCTTATGTCTGAAAATCGTATACGTCCTGTAGTTGTGCCAGATCAATTAGAAGTATATTTCATCAGTGGTACGCAAGATGTGGAACTGAATGAAAATCGTTTACTCTCTATCGTAGAAGGACGCTTGTCGAGGCGGTGTGACTTGTTTCCAATTTAGAGAAAAGGGCATAGGTACTTTAGTGGGGCAACAGAAACTAGAGTTAGCCCAACAGTTAAAACAAATTTGTGCAAGGTACAATGTACTCTATATTATTAACGATGATGTAGACTTAGCAGTGGCTGTTAACGCCTGATGGTGTTCACGTAGGACAAGAAGATATGACCTAGAAGAGTTCGTAATCTTGTAGGGCAATAAGGTCTGTTGGCATATCCATTCATTCCGTAGAGGAACTACATAATACCACTGTAGTTTATGCGGATTGTGTTGGTGTAGGCCCTATGTATACTACAAGTAGTAAACCTGATGCACAAGAACCATGCGGACCAAAGCGAATTAGTGAACTTCAAGCAGAAGGTTTAACACTACCATGTGTTGGTATTGGGGGCATTACCTTTAGATAATGCAAAACCTATACTAGAAGCAGGAGCCTGTGGTGTTGCTGTCATATCTGCTATTGCTCATGCAGATAATCCATATGAAGCAACACAACAATTTAAATTTGGTGGATAGTATTAAAAGATATGCATTTATTTTATGGAAATAGAAATAAAAAGCATATAATCAAATAAAAATCACAACCAAAATATAACCTTAATAGCGAATAGAACACAAAAAAGACGATGACAAATGTCATCGTCTTTTTTGTTAAGGAAGTTGTCAGTACTTACCGTAAGATTAGATTGTACTTACAGGTGTGTTTCATTAAAATCTGTACTTACAGGTTATTAATCTAGTTAGTGTGTCGTATTTACAGATTAGAAGGATTCAACCAAACGTTGGAAGAAAGCTTGTGGGTGAGCACATACTGGGCAAACTTTAGGAGCTTCTTCACCAATGTGTACATAGCCACAGTTAGCGCAGATCCAAGCTACTGGTTCGTCGTTGTGGAATACTTTGTTACCGGATACTTGAGCTGCTAATGCAAGGTAACGAGCTTCATGACGAGCTTCGATTTTACCAACTTCGCGCATTTGGTAAGCGATTTTAGCAAAGCCTTCTTTTTTCAGCTTCTTCAGCGAATTCTTTGTACATTGTAGTGTGTTCGTAGTTTTCACCAGCTGCTGCATCGCGAAGGTTAGCTTCGATATCGGAAGATACGTCGCCACCATGAAGAGCTTTGAACCACAATTTAGCATGTGCAGATTCGTTGTGAGCTGTTTCTTCGAAATAATCAGCGATTTCGTTCATGCCAGCTTTACGAGCTGCTGCTGCGTAGAAAGTATATTTTTGGAATGCTTGGGATTCGCCAGCGAATGCTGCTTGAAGATTTTTTCAGTGTTAGAACCTTTTAATTCTGCCATTTTAATACTCCTTTGTACTTACGATAAATTTTCAAATTTGTTACTTAACTTATATATTCATAACCACTTGGTTGTGAATTCAAATAATAGAATACTTATTCTACAATTTTCGTGGGCGACTTCGCCTTAGTAAGAAAACTTATTCTTGGATTAAATAGACACTTGCCTAACTCTTAAAATAGTACTTACTGATTTTTGTGTTTTTCGGCACTTGCCGTCTTAACAGTTTTATATACAATGGTGTTATCCGTATACTTAACGAATAATCATTGTTGACTATATTGTAACATACTAAATGAGAAATGCAAGTGTTTTTTGTAAAATTTATTTCGAAAATTTTCTAAATGATAAATATTATCAATGTAGTAAAAATGCGGTTTCTTAAAGGCAGAATAGTATGGGATTTATAAAATAAGTCTATTTTGATATTGAGAATGGTAACTAAATGAAAAAAAATCATTATTGATTACGTATTAATAATCTTTTCGTTAAATGTACTAATAACTATTTTTCTTGTGTTATGGTTTTAATTATAAAAATAACTATATAACTATAGAATTCTGATATGTTTATAGAACATGGTATATTTTTGTATAATAAGTATATAAATATATAAAAACGATGTAAAAGGAGGCGCTATGGCATTTGTTAGATATTATATAGGCGATGTGGTAAAAATGAAAAAGTCACATCCCTGTGGCAGTGATGAATGGGAAGTTAAGCGGATTGGTACAGACTTTCTCATCGTATGTAATGGTTGTGGTCATCAACTGCTGATGCCACGCCCTAAATTTGAAAAGGCTGTTCAAGAAAATCCTCTCTAGATTGCCAGAAAATGAGTAAGGAGGGTTATGGTGCGACTTACTGATTATGTTACAAGTGGGGCTGTGCGTGTAAGATTGGTCCTCATATATTAAATCGTGTTTTGAAAGCGGTGACACCTGTTACAAATGAACAAGTCTGGCAGATATGACTGGTGCCGATGATGCTGGAGTATATCAAATCTCTGATACCTTTGCACTGGTGCAAACTTTAGATTTCTTTACACCTGTGGTTAATGATCCTGGTTTATTTGGTAAAATTGCGGCTGCCAATGCATTAAGCGATGTATATGCTATGGGGGCACCCCTTTAACAGCGATGAATATCGTAGGCTTTCCGGTACCTCTTGTCGAGCAAGGTATTTTGACGGATGTGTTAAATGGAGCGGGTTCAATCGTAGCTGAATCTGGTGCAGCTATCGTAGGAGGCCATAGCATTGAAAATAAGGAACCTATCTTTGGGATGTCTGTGACAGGACAAGTAAATCCAAAACAGATTTGGAAAAATAAAGGTGCTCAAGTAGGGGATGTATTGGTGCTAACAAAACGTATTGGAACAGGTATCATGAATAATGCGCTGAAAGCAGGTTTATTCCCTGTAGGTACAGAGCAAGCTGTTACTAGTATGAGTACTTTAAACAGAGTAGCTGCTGAGGTAGCACATAACTTTACTGTGCATGCTTGTACTGATGTGACTGGCTTTAGCCTTATGGGCCACTCTGTAGAAATGGCTAGGGCCTCTGATGTGACAATACACATTAAGGCTTACGATATTCCTCTCTTTGATGATGTCATCGAAGCGGCTCAAATGGGGTTAATTCCGGCTGCATCTTATGGTAATCGCAAGGCTATAACTGAAGTGCAAGTTGATGAGGACCTTAGATCCAGTATGGACGGATATTGTATTTGATCCACAAACCTCTGGCGGTTTACTTTTCTCCGTTCCTGCTAGTGAAGGCAAGAAACTGGTTGAGGCCTTACACGAGGCTGGCATTGACTGTGCTAGTATTGTTGGTACTGTTGAAAGTTTCAGTGGCCTAGCAGTACGTGTTACAGAATAGATTTATAAAAATAGGGTTATTGGCAATCAATATTTAATTACAATATCATTTTTTAGCTGATAGCTGATAGCTGATAGCTGATAGCTGATAGCTGATAGCTGATAGCTGATAGCTGATAGCTACTTTCACAAAATTATATAATTATATAGAGGTGTATGATGAGCAATACAAATGAATTAACTGTAGATGTGCGCGGTAGCTTGTGTCCAAAACCTGTGATTGAAACTAAGAAGGTTAGCGATGCGAATCCAGATGCCGTTATTACTACTATTGTAGATAATGAAGTGAGTCGCGATAATGTAGAGAAGTTTGGCAAGTCCCGTGGTTAGGGTGGGTATTCGCCAAGACGGCAAGGATTTTTATCTTACTATGACGCCTAATGCAAATCCTGTTACAGAAGCGAGTTGCGAACCGATGAACTATGGTAATCGAGTTATTTTGATGACGAAAGATTATCTCGGTGAAGGTAGTGAAGAGTTAGGCCGAAACCTAATGAAAACCATTCTGGGTGTGCATGCTTGAAGCTGATGTAAAACCATCTAAAATTTATTTTATCAATAGCAGTGTTAAGATGGTAGTCAATGATTCGGTTCATTTGGAAAATATAAAGAAGTTAGCTGAGGCAGGTGTAGAGATCGCAGCATGCGGTATTTGCCTCGATTACTTCGGCGTAGAAAGATGAGCTGGGTGTAGGTAGTATTACTAATATGTACGCTATTACAGATTCTATCTTGGGGATAATATTGTTAGCTATAAATTAGTATTTTGGCATTGTCAGATTTAGAGTAGATGACTTTAAAATGAATCAATTGAAACAATTTAATCGTAAGAGGTGAGGCATTGGAAAAAAAAAGTTGTTAGTAGTTTTTACCTCTTATTATTTTGGCGATAAAGCAGACAAGATATTAACAGAATTAGAGGTGCCTCATCAGTTGATGGCTACACCTCCCGAGCTTTACGATATGTGTGGTTTATCTGTGCAAATAGATCCAAGTATTGTAGAGCAGGTTCAGACTATTTTAAAAGAACATAAGATTAGTACATCTGGTCTCTTTTGGTATGAAAAAGGTGAGCTAGCTGTACCATATAAAGTCTAGACGTTGTCTAGGCTTTTTCTTTGCTTTTAAAGTGTCCATCTTCATACAATTTGAACGATGACTGGTACTATACTATAGATATATTTTATCAATTTTTTATCATTATGGAGGTAAATATGAGCAAGTATGAAATAGAAAATATAAAATTAAGCGCCCCTAAATTGGATCGTAACGATTTAGAATACGCTATGACCTATCGCTATGCTTGTAAGAAGTTTGATAGCACTAAAAAGATTTCTGATGAAGATTGGCATGCTATTTTAACAGCGGCGCGTTTGTCTCCAACATCCTTAGGTTTTGAGGCTTACCAATTGATGGTGATTCAAAATCCAGAAATTCGTGAAAAAATGAAAGCTCATGGTTGGGGATTCAAGCAGGTCTTGAAGCGAGTCATTTAGTAGTTTTCTTAACACGTAAAAAAGTGGATCTTGAATTTGATTCTCCTTATATTCGTCATATTCAAGAAGAGGTTAAACAATTACCTGCTGAAGTTGATGCAGCATACCGTGAAAAATATGCTCAATTTACTACTGAAGTGACTATAAAACCTTTGAGTCTGATCGTGCTGCCTTTGATTGGTCTTCTAAGCAAGCGTACATTGTAATGGCTAACATGATGACCATGGCTGCTTATGAAGGCTTGATTCTTGTGCATTAGAAGGCTTCAATCAAGATGACATGACCGCACTCTTAGGTGATGAACTTGCTCTGTTCGATACAGAAACACTTTGGTATTTCTGTAATGGCTGCCTTTGGCTACCGAGACGAAGAACCACATCGTAATAAAACACGTCGTACCTTGGATGAAATTGTAACAGTAGTTGAGTAGATTATTATAGGTAGAACTAAATCGAAAATCTTCATTTGAACTTTAGAATTGAATGCTATATTATAAATATACAAGAATTTAAAATATTTATAAATACTGTGTTATTTGATAGGATTTATGAATGTTTTGATTAAATAGGAAGGAGTGATTGTATGTTATGGTCAATTATTGTTGGTGGTTTTATCGGGTTCCTAGCTGGTGCCATCACTAACAAAGGCGGTGCAATGGGCATTATCGCTAACGTTGTTGCTGGTTTAATTGGCTCGTCCGTAGGTCAGTCCCTATTTGGGTCATGGGGTCCTAGCTTAGCAGGAATGTCCTTAATTCCATCTGTATTAGGTGCAGTAATTGTTGTTGCTGTAGTTTCATTTTTCTTCGGAAAAAGGGATAGTCATCTACTTATAAAAGTAGACTCTATATAGTTAAACGTGATTTTACATGAAAGGAGTCACTATTATGGCATTAGAAGATAAATTAGATCAAGTTAAAGGTGCAGTAAAAGAAAATGTTGGCAAATTAACTGATGACAAACAAATGCAAGCCGAAGGCGTTGTAGAGAATACAGTAGCAAAAGTAAAAAGACGCTGCTACTAATGTTGCTGATGACGTTAAAAAGGCTGCGGATGATGTTAAAGATGCTGTAGATGGTGCGATTAGTGGCCTTAAAAATGCATTGGGCAATGATGACAAATAAAATTAAATAAAAGCTATTTAATTAGCATTAAAAAACCAGTAAATCGTTCGATTTACTGGTTTTTTGTTATTAATTTGTTTATACATTGAAGCGGAAATGGGTTACATCGCCGTCTTTCATAACGTAGTCTTTACCTTCAAGGCGTACGAGGCCTTTTTCTTTAGCTGCATTTTGGCTACCACAAGCTTGTAAGTCGTCAAAGGATACGATTTCAGCGCGGATAAAGCCTTTTTCAATATCCGAGTGAATTTTACCAGCAGCTTGAGGTGCTTTTGTGCCATTTACGATTGTCCAAGCACGAGCTTCCATTTCACCAGCTGTGAAGTAATTGATAAGACCTAAGAGTGCATAACTTGCTTTGATAAGTTTAGTTAAGCCAGACTCTTCAAGACCAAGATCTTCAAGGAATGCAGCAGATTCTTCTTCGGATAACTCTGCAATTTCGGACTCGATACGAGCGGATACAACAACGATGCCAGCGCCTTCGTTTTTCGCATATTCCTCAACACGTTTTACATATTCGTTGGCAGAATAATCAGATACTTCATCTTCGGAAATGTTGGCTACATAAAGAGATGGTTTAGCTGTAAGCAATGTTAACTCTTTGATTATTTCCAATTCGTCTTCATCAAGACCTTGTGCACGAACAGGTTTCGCTTCGCCAAAACCTTCGATGATACGTTCTAACAATGGCAATTCAGCACGAGCATCTTTATCGCCAGATTTTGCGATTTTTTTCGATGCGTTGTTTTCGTTTTTCTATGGATTCAAGGTCAGCAAGGCAGAGCTCAGTATTAATGATTTCGATGTCGCGAATTGGATCGATAGAACCTGCTACGTGAGTGATGTTAGGGTCATCGAAGCAACGAATAACTTGTGCTATCGCATCTACTTGGCGGATATGGCTAAGGAATTTATTACCCAAACCTTCGCCTTTGGACGCACCTTCTACAAGGCCTGCAATATCTACGAAGCGCATAGCTGCAGGGAGGATGCGTTTGGAGCCAAACATTTCAGCCAATACAGCTAAACGATTATCTGGAACATCAACTACACCTACGTTTGGCTCAATTGTACAGAATGGATAGTTGGCAGCTTCAGCGCCCGCTTTTGTAATGGCGTTGAATAATGTACTTTTACCAACATTTGGAAGGCCTACGATGCCTACTTCTAAATTTGTGCTCATGGTACCACCTTTATTAACTAATTGATTTCGTTCTTTGTGAAAGCTTCCGTAGAAACTCTATCAAATAAATATTATATCATATAGATGCTATAAATTTGTACTAAATCCCTTTACATAGAAATCGACAAATTATAAAAAGTGACACTACTAGTACGAAGTTTTATCATAGGTGACTAGTATTGACTTCTAACTCAGGTTAGCTTTTTATGTAACAAAACCCTTTGTCGTCCCACACAAACTATGTGTGGGAAAATTTTTAGTTATATATCTTATAGAGAGTGAGCTCGTAATTCTTCAGCAGATTGTGTGGAAATCCAAGCTGGTGGAATGTCGAATACTGTATAGCAACCTGTGCCGCCGTGTTTAGCAAGTCGGTAGAGACCACGAGCGTAAGCAACAAGTGCGGAGCCAGTGAATTCAGGGTTGGAGTCAAGTTTTAAGGAATACTCAACAACATGACGTGTGCCGTTAGTGCTTTCACCAGAGCGAAGAACGAAGCCACCATGTGGAATGCCTTTGTGGTCGCGATCAAGTTCTTCTTGGGAAATGAAGTTAACAACAGTTTCGTAACCTACGAAGTAGTTTTCCATAGTTTTGATTTCGTTTTCAATTTTAGCCTTTGTCCGCATCAGGAGCAGCCACTACATAGCACTCACGAAGGTGACCTTTGTAGCCATCAACGTCTGGAGTTTCACCATTACGGATTGCTTCAAGGTATTGTTCTTTAGGTACAGTGTATTGACGAGCATCAAGAACGCCATCGATACGACGAATAGCATCGGAGTGACCTTGGGAAACGCCACGGCCCCAGAATGTGTAAGATTTGCCTTGAGGCAAGATGCTTTCAGCATATACACGTTGTAAAGAGAACATGCCTGGGTCCCAACCGCAAGAAATCAATGTAGCAGTTTTAGCTTCTTTAGCTACTTTGTCTACATTTGCGAAATGTTCAGGAATACGTGCATGTGTATCGAAGGAATCAATACAGTTGAAATATTTAGTGACCATTGGAGTTTGTTCGATAAGGTCTGTTGCAGAACCACCGCAAAGAACCATAACATCGATTTTACCTTTGAAGTTTGGTAGATCTTCCATAGTATATGTAGGAACACCAGAAACTGTTTCTAAACCTTTACGTCGAGAGAATACACCAATAAGCTCCATATCAGGTTGTAATTTTACGGATGCTTCAACGCCACGACCTAAGTTGCCGTAGCCAACGATACCAATACGAATTTTGCTCATATTAGCCTCCTATATAAATCGAGAAATTTAATTATTAACATTTTTATTATAGCACAAAAGTAGGGTATTTGATATTTTTCTATAGAATTCATCGATTAGATTGTATAAAAGTAATATATCTATCAATAATTACATTTTAAAATCAGTTTGAGTTTAACTATATCGATACATTGCGTGTTGTTATAAGGGGCAAACTAAAAATCATATGAGTAAAAATTGACACATATACCCCCGAATCTAGATACAATTGAACTAGCTTTATTTATAGTTTGAAGTGTTATAGGAGGTATAAGATGATAAGAAAGGTAAACGCTGCTGTTATTGCTGCATTGATTGTAACAGGTGCAAGTGCTTTTACTATGGTTCAGCTACAACGGTGGAAAGTCATACAGATGGGTAAATCCATCGGTCTTAACTTGTGGGGTGAAAAGAGACATTATACAGATGACTTAACTGTCAATGTATCTGGCCTGGGTGTGAATGGTACAAAATACCATAACAATGTTACTGGGATTTACGCACTTGATGGGACACAAGTCGCTATCGATAAGAATGTAACCGTGACAGTTACGAATCCAGCACCGGCAGAAAGTGGAGAGAAACGTAGACCTGATTTGGCACATTATTACATGAGTGGTATCTATGCTGGTTATGGCGGTTTAACTAGTGATGGCAATAACGATGATACGCGTGTAACTGTAAAAGGCAATGCAAATATCGATGTAGTCGGTGTTGGTTTACAAGCTAATAAAGATGGATATATTCGCATATTAGGTGGGGCCGATATAAAAACATATCCTTTAAATACATCTGATACCTATTCTGCATTATCTGAAGAAGGATTTGTCTATGTAAATACTGGTATGGATGGCTTAGAACCAGGCACTAATGATGTGAAAATGTATGGTAATGTAGGGTTTTTAGATAAAAACTATGGTATTGAAAAGAACCCCTCATAACCATGGTTCTGAAATTTCTTTAGGCTTAACAACACCCAAATTCTAAATTAGCAGGGGGTGTGTTGAATGAATTTGATGAAAGCAATAATAATCCGTATCATGGTGGTTTGCGATTATATTTACAAAATGGTGCGACATGGCGCAATGAATGGTTAGGTGCTGAGCGCGTATATCCTACGCAAGGTCGTCCCAATAATGCAAACTATTTATATACTGGTAGTCGTGTAGAACATTTCATTGGTGGTAAAGATATAAATAGTCAAGGTATTATCCAACCGGTAGACCACGACCAATTACTATTAATAATTATGCAGGTCATACCGCCATTGATTACGAAAAGGGTGCTCCTGCAGCTGCACAAGGTAAAGGCGAAGTAGTTATCAATCATGCTGAAAAAGGCTCATCTGTAACTATGCACAGTTCTGCAGATGCCCTTAAAGGATATGTAAATGTAAACAACCCACGAGGTACTTTTTTGCGGCAGTTGGCTAATAAGTTAACATACACTAACTTTAATAAAGGGGAACGTAATTTAGGTGTAAATGTTACAAGTTGATTCCGGACTCATTAGTCCTTCATATTCTACTAACCTTGGTACAGAAAACTTTGCTGTTGACGGTAAGGCTAGCGTTACGGATAAAGCGGTGTGACAGCTCGTGAAAGCGAAGCTGTTTCTGGTGCTAAGAGTGCGTTAGCCTCCTCTGTGATGCAAATGAGAGCTGATACGAATGATTTACAACGTCGCCTCGGTGATGTGCGACTCAACTCTGATAAACATGGTGTATGGGGATAAATACATTGGCGGTAAATCTAAGATTACAGACAATGCCTATGTAAACCAAACATACAATATGGCGCAAGTAGGTTATGATACATTGCGTGGTGATTGGACCATTGGTGGTGCGTTACTATATGGTACAAGCAATAACGATTACGCTCTCGGTTCTGGCTCTGGTAAACGGCAGGTTTAGCATTATATGGTGCAAAACAATTTCAAGGATGGTCGTTACTTAGATGTAATTGGTAAAGTAAATCGTTTGAAAAATGATTTCACTGTACGCAATACCTTAGGCACTACATTGAGTGGTGAGTACCGTAATACAGGGGCGTCTTTAAGTGTTGAATACGGTAAACGTATTAAAAAGGATAATGGCTTTTATGTCGATCCTAATGCGGAATTGACGTTCAGCCGTTTGTCTGGTAAAAGCTTTGATGCTCGTACCAAATACAGGCAGCACAGTACATATTGATTCTGACGCAGTAAATTCTGTTATTGGTCGCATTGGTGTAGGGGTTGGCAAGGAAAGTAAAACAGTAATGTATTCCTTAAAGCTGCATTAGCTCATGAGTTCTCTGGTAAAATGAAATGCTACTTATAGCATGGCCGGTGAGCCAACTACAGGTAGTGAAGTGAACCTAAAAAGACACATGGCTTGATCTTGAACTTGGTGGTTCTTGGAGCGTACGTCCTAATACATATGTTTATGGGACTTTCACTAAAAACTTTGGTGCCACTGTAGATAACTCTTATCGTATTGATGCAGGCATTCGCCATAACTTTTTAATAGATAGATGATAGTACTCATAATAAGGGGATAGTTAATTGGGGCTGATATTAATATATCTACTATTAAATTATAAAAACTAAATAATCATATATATTAAGGCATAGAAAAAGATATAAACACGATTACCTTCCTATTATTGTAGTGTAATCGGTCTTTTTTATTTTATACCTAAATTAGAATTTTAATGTTTTAATTCTTTCAACGGCGCGAATTGTATTTTCACGACTGCCGAATGCTGTCAAACGAAGGTAACCTTCACCATGAGGGCCAAAGCCAGAGCCTGGTGTAGATACGATTTGAACTTGTTCGAGCAAGATGTCGAATAATTCCCAGCTAGTCATGTTGCCAGGAGTTTTTAGCCAAATATATGGAGCGTCCACACCGCCATATACAGTAAGGCCGATAGATTCAAGACCTTCTTTGATGATGCGAGCATTTTCTTTATAGTACGCAATGTTTGCACGTGTTTGTTCACGACCTTCTTTTGTGTATACTGCTTCAGCACCGCGTTGGATAATGTAAGGAACACCATTGAATTTAGTGCATTGGCGACGGTTCCACATAGGGTTTAGTGCTTGGCGTTCACCGGATTTAGTTTTACCAGTCACTTCTTTAGGTACAACTGCATAAGCACAACGTGTACCAGTGAAACCAGCTGTTTTAGAGAAGGAACGGAACTCGATAGCCACTTCGCGAGCGCCTTCGATTTCGTAGATAGATTTTACAGTATCTTCTGTGCTGATGAAAGCTTCGTAAGCGGAGTCAAACATCAAAATCGCATCATTGTCTTTACACCATTTAATCCATTCTGCCAAACGAGCACGGCTTAAAACAGTACCAGTGGGATTGTTAGGCGAGCAAAGATATACGATGTCTACGCGTTCAGAAGGGAAATTCTGGAGAGAAGTTGTTTTCAGCGTAAGTAGGGAGGTATACAACCTTTTGGAAGATGCCATCTACTGCTTCGCCAGTACGACCACCCATAACGTTGGAGTCTAAGTATACTGGGTATACTGGATCAGTGATAGCAATGATGTTATCTTCGCTGAATAACTCTTGGATGTTACCAACATCAGATTTTGCACCATCGGAAACGAATACTTCATCAATCGCAATATCTACGCCTAATGGTTTGTAATCGCCATCAACAATAGCCTGACGTAAGAAATCATAACCCTGCTCAGGACCGTAACCACGGAATGTTTCAGCTTTGCCCATTTCTTGGACGGCCTTGCTCATAGCATCTATAATTGCTGGCACAAGTGGTAATGTAACATCGCCGATACCAAGACGAATAATGTCTGCATCTGGATGAGCAGCTTGGTATTCATTTACTTTTTTAGCGATATTTGCAAATAAATAAGAACCTTGTAGGTTTAAGTAGTTTTCATTGATATTAGCCATGATGACTCCTTTTTATAATCAGATTTCTCTATATATAGTAAATTATATAGAATAATGACGCAAGGATTTTCTATAGAATTTTTCTTTAATCTAAATAGTGTAAATGTTTTTAGTATAAAAGATTATAATATGGGGAATTTATTACTCGTTGATTGTATAGTATAAAGTAGAAATTTATAGGAAGATAGTATTCGCATAGAATTTAATTTCTTCATTGTTTACTCATAAAAAGACAGTTGATATAATGAATTTATAATAATACATTGATATATTGTGTATGATATGGGGAGTTTTAGTAGTTATGTGCAGTGGGGAAATTGCTATTAAGGGAGCGTTTATAATGTTAAAGTTTAAAGAGGTATCTAAAGAGGTATATGAATTTATTTGTAAAAGTATTAATCGACAAGATAAACTTGATGAGTTTAAAACCCTTTTGGGCAACCTAAGAAAGATACAACAGAAGATACTGTTAATATAAAAAAGTAAAACAAAAAGATAACGATGGAGATATAAAAAATTTGCAGCAAACTTTTTATAAAGCATCTATTGTAAATTATAAAGGCTATGTACAAGGTAAAGCGTCGCAAGCGGATAAAAACCGCTATAGTGAAGTTATTGCCAGTACTCTTTTATCAAAAAATTTTTAAGTGCATGGACAGACTTAAAAGCCAGTACGATCTAATCATTTTGATACAAAATCATTCTCCTTCTGAAACGGTAGATATGAAAAAGTTGCAGAGCACAAATCGTAAAGAGGAAATTTTAGCGAAATTGTTGTTTTATCAACGTAAGATTGATGGGTTAGGCTATATCTTTGATTATCAAACACCATTAAAGAAGACACATAATGATTCTTACGGAAAAATAGATTTATTAGGCTATAACACTGATGACGATTGTTATTCTGTAATTGAATTAAAATATCGTCCATCTGGTAGTGAGGAAACTTTACTACGCTGTGTTTTAGAAGCTTATACATATTATAAATTATTTGATTTAAAACAGATTAAGGCTGATGTTGCTCACGAGGGTATAAATAACTTAAAGAAATTATCTGAATATAAACATACAAATGAGGCCGAGTTAGTTGTTTTGTTTGACGAAAAGTCTTGTATAAAAGAAGATGGTGGGGATAAAACAAATTTGATGCTTCGTATCGTTTCAAATGAACCTAATGAACCTAATTATCCATCTAAAACTGTTGTGTCACAACAGTATAAAGAGTGCCAGGAATTAATAAACCTAAGTAAAAGAAAAGAATTACGAGCTTTATGTGAGGCTATATTAAAACAAGAGCCTGAATTAAAACAAATCCGTTTTGTTGTATTACAAGCTCAAAAAGTAAGTAAAGCTTCTTATCCAAAAAATAAAGTAGATAATTGGTCAGAAAATTTGGATCGTTTATATCGAGCAGAAACATTGCTTACCATTTCTAAGTAAAGGTTGAATATGAATATTGTTGTTCATCGTGGCACACATCAGATTGGTGGTAGTGCTATAGAAATTAGTACAGCATCTACTCGCATTATGTTAGATTTTGGTAATGAATTAAGTTTAGATGAAAAGTACACACCTATAAATCTGGATATAGACGGCGTTACAAAAGGAAAGCCGGATTGTGACGGTATTGTGATTTCTCATTATCATATGGATCACTTAGGCCAACTAACCTCTGCACTATCAGAAATTCCATTATATATGGGTGAATTAAGTAAGGAAATCGCGCTAATAGGTACTGAGTATCAAGATAGAGGTTTATACTTGCGCTTATTAGGTGCTAATACATTTCGGGGCGGAGATGTCTTTCTATTGGTGATATACGTATCAGACCTTTAGTTATCGATCATAGTGCTGCGGATAGTTATATGTTTGTCATTGAAGCAGAAGGTAAACGTGTCTTATATACAGGTGATTTCCGGATGCATGGGTTGCGCCATCACGTATTAGACAAATTAGTTAACACATATATAGGTGAGGTTGATGTATTAATTACAGAGGGGACGTCTTTGTCTAGAGACGCAGATAAATATATATCTGAAGCCGCAGTATTAGAGGATATTTCTTCATATATCCAAGATGGGAAATATGTTTTTGTTATGTGTTCCTCTACGAATATTGACCGTATTATGGGGATTTGGCAGAATATGCCAACCGATAAAGTACTCATTTGTGATGCTTATCAGAAAAGAATATTAGATACTGTGATTAATAATGTATATTATGAAAGTTCTTTTGTATCGTAGACCTGATAGTCCGCTAGTTCTTGATAAAGGAAGGTATCCTAAATACTATATGGAACATGGATTTGTATCCTTAGTAAGAGGGACAGAAAATTTTATTTCTAAAATTAAAGAGTTCCCTAAAGATGATGTACGTATTATATATTCAATGTGGATAGGATATATTGAGGAGAATTTAGCATTGAAAGAATTGTTAGATACATATCCATCTTATATATGTCATGCCAGTGGTCATGTCTCAAAGGACGATTTGGTTCAGTTCATAGAAATGGTTGATCCTGATATTGTTATTCCGGTTCATACTGATATCCCTGAAAAACTAGAGAGAATACTGCCTAATAGAAATGTGTATATCGTTAATGATAATGAGCCATTTATCATATAATTCTTTAAGAAATTCTATTTATGTTGTATAATAAATAAAAAAAGAGCCATCAACGTGTGGTAGCGTTAGGCTCATCTTATAAATACTTTCTAAGGGTTGCCTAGCGTGCGAGTATTTTGAATACTCTGTTGCGTTAGGCTTTTGTCTTTATACTATTTGAATAGTGCAAAGAGTGATATTGCTATGGAAATTACAAAAAAGAATTAAGTAGTACTTTTCGCTCATAGTATCACCACCTTTCGGTGATGAGCCTAACTTTGATGACTCTTAGCATTAGTATATCAATGTAATTTTAGGAAAAATAGAATTGACATTTTGTTATATACCAATTTTTGCGTAGTATTTTACTACGCTTTTTTGTTGAAAAATATCAAAACTATATAGCATTAACATTGTTTTTGATATAATTTAAATACATACATATTATAGTGCGATTTTACATGAAAGTGGTGTCTTTATGCTGACGATTAGCAATAAAGGATGGCTTTTTACTTCTATATTAAGTGCTTTGATGGCGTTTACATCGTTGTCGACGGATATTTATTTGCCAGCTATGCCTGAGATGGGGCGTGACCTCAATGGTGATGCGGAGCTTACATTGACTGGTTTCTTAATAGGTTTTGCGCTAGCCCAACTTTTCTGGGGCGCCGTTAGCGATAAAATTGGACGTAAGAAGCCACTGATTATGGGGGTAGTTTTATTTATCATTGGTTCTGTGGGTTGTGCATTGAGTTCATCCATGATGGAGTTGCTAGCTTGGCGCGTGTTCCAAGCATTTGGTGCTTGCGTAGGACCTATGTTATCACGGGCTATGATTCGTGACTTATATGGTCGGACTGAGGCCGCAAAAATGCTATCTACCTTGGCTATTGTTATGGCTATAGCGCCTATTGCAGGGCCGATGTTAGCAGGGCATCTACTCGTGTGGTATACTTGGCATTCAATCTTTTGGTTATTAGTTGCTATCGGCATTTTAATGCTCGTTGCCGTATTAGTCATTCCTGAAACACATCCTGTAGAGAAGCGTAGTAAAAAGTCTATAGGTCATACCTATAATAATTATTGGATTTTACTACGTAATAAAGGCTTTATGAAATATACGCTATGTGTTAGCTCTTTTTATATTGCTATCTATGCGTTCCTAACGGGTTCTCCTTATGTATATATTGATGTTTATGGAGTTCCAAAGGAATACTTTGGCTATCTCTTTTCTGTCAATATTATTGGCGTAATGTTACTAAGTGCTATTAATCGTCGTATTGTAAGTGCTATACGCCTTGATAGATTATTGCGATATGCCACATTATTTGCTGCCATTTGTGTATGTGTTGTAATGGGCTTAATAATTGTGGGCTACCATTCATTGTGGCTAATCGTTATTGGCTGTTTCTTATTCTTCTCTATGAACGGCATTATTGCGGCTGTAACAAATGCCTTAGCATTAGATAGAGCAGGTAGAATGGCAGGTTCTGGGGCAGCACTCCTAGGTGCCATGCAATATGGTAGTGGCATCGTATCATCGTTGATGCTTACCTTCTTACCAAACGATACGGCAGATCCTATGATGGGGGTCATTACATTATTTGTTATTATTTGCGCCATTATCGCCTTTCCTGAAGATGAAAAATATAATCGTATATAATATTTATGAAAGCAAGGGCTTAAATTTGAGCTCTTGCTTTCATTCATTTTTTAGGTTATAATAGTAAGGCTTATTGATGGTAAGCACTTCCTACCCCTATGTGTCGATAGGGGCATTAGTCCGAAAGAGGAGGTGATTTTGTATGAACAAATACGAAGTCATGTTTATTGTGAAACCAGCTGAAGAGGAAGCAACTAACGCTGTTATTGAAAAAGTAGAAGCTTTAATTGCTCGTGTAGGCGGCACAGTAGAAAAGGTAGATCGTTGGGGCAAGCGTCGTCTTGCTTACGCGGTGAAGAAATTCACTGACGGTTTCTATGTATTGATCAACTTTGAAGCAGCACCTGCTGAAATCAAAGAAATCGATCGTGTATTGAAAATCAACGATGAAGTCCTAAGACATCTAATTGTTAAACACGAAGCATAATTAAAGCCTGGAGGAAAACATGAACTCTGTACAAATTCTAGGTAATTTAGCTCGTGATCCTGAAGTACGCTATACCAAAACTGGTCGTGCTGTAGCAACTTTCACAGTAGCTGCAACTAACACCTATATTGATTCCACAACAAATGAGACGAAAGAACAAACTGCTTTCATCAACTGCGTTGCATGGGGTAAACTTGGTGAAGCGGCAGGCAATCTTCGTAAAGGCAGTCGTTGCTTCGTAGAAGGTCGTTTGCAAACTCGTTCTTACGAGACTCAGGATGGTCAAAAACGTTACGTTACTGAAGTGGTAGCGAACTTTGTGGGCCAATCCCTTGATATGAATACTAATTCTTTCGAAGGTGGGTCCAATTTTGATAGTTTCAGTACAGGCGGCGATGACGAAAACATCCCGTTCTAGTGTCAGGGACTCCTACTAATTCGAAAAGGAGGATTCGCAATGAGAAGAGATAGAGGCAGAAAGCCAAGAAGAAAAGTATGCGTTTTCTGTGCAGACCATATCGATCAAATCGACTATAAAGACGTTGCTAAACTTCGTCGTTTTACGACTGAACGCGGCAAAATCTTACCTCGTCGTATTTCCGGTACTTGCGCAAAACATCAACGCAAATTAACTACATCTATCAAACGTGCACGTGCAATCGCTTTATTGCCATTCACTGCTGAATAATTGATGAATCAAGGCGGTATAACCATTTGGTTGTACCGCCTTTTTGCTATGGGGGTAAGAAGAGGAGCTATCCATTGGATAGCTCCTCTTTGTTATACAGCTCTATATTTTTTAGGTGATACACCTTTTCAGCGGCTTTTTATCGGCGCGCCATTTGCGTTCGAAATATTTATGATACTCTACAGGAACATCATCAGGTGTTGCTTTCATAAAAACTAGTAGTTCCATTTACTTGAGCTTGTTCATAAAACCATGTTTTAAATTCTAGCATGGATAAGCGTGCTTGTAGGCTTTCGATTTCTACTAATACGCGATCTCGCTGATTTCTGATAATAGATAATCTATCGTTGATGCGACTATCACCTTCGACGCAGTAGTCGATAAAATGTTTAATTTCTTTAATAGGCATACCTGTATGCTTCATGCATTCGAGGACCTCCTTTTTGGGTTCATATTACATTTGTAAATGGATTTAGTGTCAGGAGTAATATATTAAGCGTATATAATATACGTATATTTAAAGGTTAGATTTAAGTTTTACGTTTTCGCTTGACTTAAAACTAACTTTAAGTTTTATACTTATTACATGCTGGACATACAGTATAGCACGATTTAGTAATACAATACAAATTCTAGAATTGTTATATGACACCTAATGAAAGGAACACATATGAACTTAATTGATATAAAATCTCCAGCCGATTTAAAAAGGCTTATCTATTTCTGAATTAACAGATTTGACAGCACAAGCTCGTCAAGCTCTCATGACAAAGGTTTCTGAGCACGGCGGCCATTTTGGGCCACCTATGGGCGTAGCAGAAATGATCATGGCTTTGCACTATGTATTTAACTCTCCTGTAGATAAGATTGTATATGACGTATCTCATCAGTCCTATGTACATAAGATGGTTACCGGTCGCGCGTTGGCGTTTTAGATCACGACCATTATGATGATGTAACAGGCTATACAGACCCAACTGAAAGTGAGCATGATTTCTTTAACATTGGTCATACCTCTACATCGATCTCGTTAGCATCTGGTCTGGCTACTGCTCGGAATTTAAAGGGAGACTCTGAAAATATTATCGCTATCATTGGTGATGGTTCTTTATCTGGTGGGAAGCCTTTGAGGGTCTAGATTATGCGGCCACATTAGATAGCAATATGATTATTATCGTCAACGATAATGACCAATCCATTGCAGAAAACCATGGTGGTTTGTATCGTGGCTTTCGTGAATTGCGCGAGTCTAATGGTGAAAGCTCTAACAATATTTTAAGGCGCTTGGTTTAGACTATCGTTTTGTAGCCGATGGCAATGATTTGGAAACATTAATCAATGTGTTTAAGGATGTAAAAGATATTAACCATCCGATCGTTTTACATATTGTTACTCAAAAAGGTAAGGGCTATGCTATTGCAGAGCAAAATAAAGAGGCCTTCCACTGGACAATGGCCATTTGATTTAGAAACAGGCAAACCAAAAAGGAACATCATGGTCCAACGTATGCTGGTACCATTGCGGACTATTTGATGGAACAAATTAAAAGTAGATCCAACAGTGGTAGCTATTAATGCAGGTACACCAGGGGGATTTGGGTTTAATGCTAAATGGCGCAACGAGGCTGGTAAACAATACATCGATGTAGGTATTGCAGAAGAACACGCCATCGCAATGAGTTCTGGTATCGCTAAAAATGGTGCTAAGCCAGTGTTCAGTGTAGATAGTACCTTTCTTACAACGTACCTATGACCAACTGGTACAAGATCTTTGTGTAAATAATAATAGTGCGGTTATTATCAATCATATGGCGTCTGTACATGGTATGAATGATGTAACACATTTAGGGTTCTTTGATATTCCAATGCTTACTAGCATTCCTAACTTGGTTTATTTAGCACCTACAAATAACGAAGAGCTATTGGCTATGACTGAATATGCTGTGCATCAACACGAGCATCCTGTAGCAATTCGTGTTCCTGTAGGTGAATTTACATCTACTGGTGTAGCTGATACGACTGATTACAGCATTTTAAATAAATCTGAGGTGACTCGTCGTGGTGAACGCATTGCCTTGTTAGGCCTTGGTAATTTCTACCATCTAGCAAATCAAGTGGCTGATGCATTGGCTAAAGACGGTATTCATGCAACCGTAGTTAATCCTAAATTTGCTTCTGGCCTTGATGAAGTATTATTGGAAGAGTTGAAAGCAAATCATTCTGTAGTATTTACTTTTGAAGATGGTGTAGTTGAAGGCGGTTGGGGACAGCGTGTAGCTAGTTTTTATGGACCATCTAATGTGCGTGTTAAGAACTATGGTATTGCTAAAGAATTTCACGATCGTTATGATGCAACTGAATTGTTACGAGAAAATGGCGTTTCTTTAGAACAAATTGTGGCTGATGCAAAACAAATTTTATCTGTTTAGTTTGATAAAATATTAAATAAATAATTTTATCTATAAATGCAGTAGAAATCTATGGGTTTACCCTGTTTCTACTGCATTATTTTTTTTGTTTTATATTTTATAAAAATATAAAAAATTTATTAAAAGATTATAGATTTTTTTCGAATAGGACTATAAAAATTAGATGAAGTATTATATAATAATATCTACAGTATGTATTACAGTAGAACAAGTCCATTGATAATATACGCTAATATTGCAGTATTATATAATAAGTATTAATGATAAGGGAGATTGTAAGACTTTGAAAAGAGTATTAACCTTAACATTAGCCGTGGCCATCGTCGCCGGTGGCTATATGTCTGAGGCTAATGGGGCGGGAGAACAGCCTTCTAAGCAGGCACCGTCTATATCTGAGATAAACATATATACGCCTAAAGAGCTTAATGCACGTCAGAAAGACTTGGTTGAAATTGGCCGCTATACTGCATCCGGTGATCAAGGCGCATTAAAAGTATAATTGCCTCTGCTATTGAGCGAGGTACGTTGACACCGCAAGAGGTGAGTATTGCGATTCGTCAACTTTACTCTGCTGCGGGCTTAAAGCAAATGAATGCTGCATTAGCTACATTTGATCAATTACGTGAGGAGCGTCCTGAGTTTGGCGATGAGTACGAAAAATTGGTTCCAAAGCAAACAGGACTTAGTGCTTTATTGGGGAATGGCACTAATGGGGCTACCTTGGCTAAAGCCGAAAGCCTGAGGATACAAAAGAGGCGGTTCAATACAATACGTTCCGTATGAAGACGCCAAAACCTCAAAATCGCAATCGTTCACGCCTAGGTAAATTAGACCGTGAATTGGTCGCTGCGGCAGCATTAGGTACTCGAGTTGGTAAAAATAATCTTTTCACTGCAGCTGAGAAGAGTTTATCTGAACTTGGCCTAAGTCAAATATCAAATTGAAAACTTAGAAGCTATGATTTTCCAATATAATCTAGACCTACTTCTTTCGGAGGTAGGTCTTTTTATGTTTAAATCATATGTGAAAAGGGAAATATAATTGACGTTTAACGTCCCCCTTTTCTATAATTAATAAGATAGGTATATGACCTATAATAATAAATATAAACAAATATAAATATATTATTAAAAATAGATGTAAGGAGAAAGTATGCGCCTTCGTAGAAAACCATGGATTGATGAAGCTATCCACGAATATGACTCTCATATCATTTTGTCTGGTCAAGAACAGTTTAAGGGCAAATGGCGTGAATTATTTGAGCATCCTGAACGTACCCATTATATATGGAACTAGGGACGGGGAAAGGTCGCTTTATTGCGGGGATGTCTGAAGCGTATCCAAATGCTAACTTTGTAGGTTTTGAAGTGCAAATTGGCGTAATTTATTATGCGGCTCAAAAGATTTATGAAGCAGAGCGTGATAATGCTAAGGTATCTCTCTTTGATATCGCTGGCATTGAAGAGGTTGTAGCGCCTGGTGAAGTAGATCGTTTCTATATCAACTTCTGTGATCCATGGCCTAAGGCAAAACATGCTAAGCGTCGCCTCACATACCATACATTCCTCGATCGATATGCCCGTCTTTTAAAAGATGGTGGCGAGGTTCACTTTAAAGACTGATAACGAAGGTTATTTATGTTCTCTCTTGAAGAATTCAAAGAATGTGGATGGGAACTTAAGAATGTAACCTATGACTTACATAGCACAGATCTTCCTAATGTAAAAACTGAGTATGAAGAGAAGTTCAGTGCTAAAGGGCAACCTATTTTCCGCTTAGAAGCAATTAAGCCAAAAGTACAAAAGGAGGCTTAATATGGAAACACCGAATAAGGGGGATAGTCGGTGGGGCTCACTCTTTAAAAAATGATTTACAAGGTATGCTTTTACCTATATTGCTCATCACAATTATAGGTAGTGTAAATATCTTCAGTGCTACCTATATAAGCTCTATTTACGAAAATACAGGGATTATTAGGCTACTTTTTAAAGCACATGACATTCTTCTTTTGTCTATGGCGGTAGGTGTTATATTGTATCGTTACGATTACCGTCAGTTACAGAAGCCTCACATGTTGCAAAGAATTATGATTGCTTACATTAATTGGTATGATTTTGGTTCTTGTGATTGGTGCTGTCATTAATGGTGCGCGTCGGTGGATTGTTATCGGTCCCGTATCGATACAACCTTCAGAATTTGCGAAATTGGCTGCCTTGATATGGACGTCGGCTAAATTGAGCACCATGCGGAAAATGGGGAAAACCAAAAGCATACTAACCCTCTCGTTAATTTACAAGGTTATTTTAGTGAACGTATAAGTTATATGTTGCCAATGTTAATATGGCCAATTATATTTGCAGGCTTAACAATCTTGCAACCAGATATGGGCACGACCGTATTGATTTTGGCTTTTCCTTTGTTCTCATTTACTTAGCGGGCTTTGATGGAAAATTCTTTGGCGGAGCTTTTGTGATAGCTGGATTTCTTGGCTTTATTGCAGCTCGTATGTCGCCATATCGCTGGGAACGTATTCAATCTTGGTTTGATCCTTGGCCTCATGCTCAAGATATGGGCTATCAAACGGTGCAAGGCCTTTTGGCCGTAGGTTCTGGCGGTATTCTTAGGAGAAGGCTTTATGCAAGGTACATCTAAGTACTTTTACTTGCCAGAAGCACACACAGACTTTGCTTTTTGCTGTATGGGCGCAAGAAATGGGTTTCATTGGTGCAGTGTTTGTTGTCGTTCTGATTGCAGCTTTTACCTATTTTGGGTTCCGCATTTCTAATAAGGCTCGTGATGAATTCGGGAAATGGTTAGCGATGGGGATAACATTGCTCATCAGTGGACAAGCATTATTTAACATTGCCATGGTTTGTGGCATTATGCCTGTAACAGGTGTACCTTTGCCATTTATTAGTTATGGTGGCTCTTCATTGCTGATGAATTTCATGGCTATTGGGTTGTTGGCAAGCATTGGTCGCCGTAATGTAGAAGGGTAAAACAAGTTGGTACAGCTGAACCATTACCATCTTTGCGTGAAGAAACACAAAGTCGTTTCAAGCCCTTTGCTACGACGCGTACTAATAAGACAAATATGCCTGGACCGTTTAAACCACGGCCTTCTAAAAAGTCGACTCGTAGATAGATTAAATTTGAACGTTAATATCTAACGTATGTATCATAAGATGAATCTGTTTGTGTAAATTCATAGAGTATATTTAAGGACTGTACTATATGAACTTAGCATCGTTATATTGTGTGTGAGGAGAAAAAATGAAGGATTATATTGATATTCAAGAACGCCCATCATGGGGCCGAATGTTACCACTTAGTTTTCAACATTTATTTGCCATGTTTGGCTCTACCGTATTGGTACCGTATTTATTAAAAGTAGACCCTGCAACAGCATTGTTTATGAATGGTATTGGTACATTATTATACTTGATTCGTGTGTAAGGGTAAAATTCCTGCATATCTTGGTTCTAGCTTTGCTTTCATTGCTCCTGTAGCTGGTGTATTATCGGCAGGCCTCGGCTATGAGGCAGCAAAGGGCGCCTTCGTTATATTTGGCTTATCCTTTGTTATTTTATCTGTTCTCGTTCGTTATATTGGTACGCGTTGGATTGATAAATTATTCCCACCAGCTGCAATGGGTGCTATCGTAGCGATTATTGGTTTGGAATTGGCGCCAGTAGCGATGAGTATGTCTGGCCTTATTGGTAATCAAGACTTGGGCATGAGTCACAGTCAAGCTGTTTTATTTCTATGTTTTCCTTAGTTGTTACCTTACTAGGAACTGTTGTGTTCCGTGGTTTCTTAGCTGTTATTCCTGTTCTTATTGGTGTTGTATCCGGTTATGTATTGTCTGCTGTGATGGGAGTTGTTGATTTTCTCTGGTGTAGAGGCTGCTCCTTGGTTTCGTTGCCTCAGTTCTATGGCATGCCTGTATTTGATATCAATGCGATTATCATGATTATGCCGGCGCTCTTCGTAGTTTGCAGAGCATGTTGGTCATTTAGTTGTTACTAGTAATATTGTCGCTAAAGACTTGATGAAAGAGCCAGGGTCTACAACGTTCCTTGCTTGGTGATGGTCTTGCAAATATTCTTTCTGGTTTCTTTGGAGCTACACCAAATACGACGTATGGTGAAAACATCGGCGTACTTGCAATTACTCGTTGTTTTAGCGTATGGGTAATTGGCGGTGCTGCAGTTCTTGCGATGATTATATCCTTTGTAGGTAAAGTAGCAGCACTTATTCATGCTATTCCAGTACCTGTTATGGGTGGGGTTTCTATTCTCTTGTTCGGCATTATCGCAGCATCTGGGTTGCGTATGCTTGTAGAACGTAAAGTGGACTACACAAATCCTGTTAATATGATTCTTACATCCGTTATCCTTGTGGTAGGTCTTAGTGGTGCAGAACTCGCAGTTGGTCCTGTTGTATTAAAAGGGATGGGTCTTGCCACTGTAGTAGGTATGGCTATGAGCATTGTTTGTTAATCCTTCAAAAAACAGGCATTGGCAATGACCAATTGAAAAAAACAGAAGTATAATTTATACGAGTTTTAAGATGATAACTTCTAAATAGAACCTTGAGATTAAATTAAAATTGAACTATTACTTTATAATAAACGACTACTGAATCAGGTTGTACCTGCGCAAGTAGTCGTTTTTATTTAGTGTCTTTATAATTTATCCTCAATATTGTATAATGAACATATAAGTTGTATAAAATTAATTTTAGAGAGGAGGGCCTATGGAGTTTTTAATATGGATGGCTATCGGTGTTTCTTTGATGGCGGTAGAACTCGTTGTACCGGGCGGTATTTTAGGACTCATCGGTTATTGTGCATTTCTTTGGGGCGTTTTTGTAGCTCTTGGAGAAGGTACGGTAGCATTGTATGCCGTGCTAGGATTAACAGCCTTGTTAATTGTCATTATCATCGTGTTCTTTAATCACTTTGAAAAGACTTGGATAGGCAAATTGTTTACCTTAGGGCAACGGTCTACGACAAAAGCTGGTTATGTATCTAATGATGTATTAGAAGATTTGGCTGGTAAAGGAAGGCGTAGCTCATACTACACTGCGCCCTGCAGGTATTGCTAAAATTGATGGTAATTTGGTGGATGTTGTGACCGAAGGGGACTTCATCGATGCCGGTTCACCTATTGTGGTGCTTCGTGTTGTAGGCGGCCGCAATATTGTTAGAAAGCGAGATTAAGCTTTCACAACATCGTCGTAAATAATGGAGGTTATTATGGATGTAGGTATTTTAATTTTGATTCCCATTCTGCTGATTGGGATTATGGTGTTTTATATGTTGTGCCATTAGGCCTTTGGGTATCTGCTTTTGCAGCGGGCGTTAATGTTGGTATCTTTACACTCGTAGGTATGCGCTTGCGTCGTGTAAATCCATCCCAAATCGTAATGCCTTTGATTAAAGCTAATAAAGCAGGCCTTGATGTAAATGTAAATCAGCTTGAAGCGCATTACCTTGCAGGTGGTGACGTTGACCGCGTCGTAGATGCGTTGATCGCCGCTGAACGCGCATCTATTCCTTTGACATTTGAACGTTCCGCAGCTATCGACCTCGCCGGTCGTGATGTATTGGAAGCGGTTCAAATGTCCGTTAATCCTAAAGTGATTGAAACACCAATTATCTCTGCAGTAGCAAAAAATGGTATCGAACTGAAAGTTCGTGCTCGTGTAACTGTACGTGCTAATATTGACCGCCTCGTTGGTGGTGCTGGTGAAGCGACAATTATCGCCCGTGTTGGTGAAGGTATCGTAACAACTGTAGGTTCCTCTGAAGAGCATACAGATGTACTAGAAAATCCAGATCACATTTCCCGTACTGTATTGGGTAAAGGCCTTGATGCGGGTACTGCATTCGAAATCTTGTCCATCGATATCGCTGACGTAGACGTGGGACGTAACATTGGCGCTCAATTGCAAACTGACCAAGCAGAAGCGGATAAGAAAATCGCTCAAGCTCGTGCGGAAGAACGCCGTGCCATGGCTGTTGCGACAGAACAAGAAATGCGTGCTAAAACACAAGACATGCAAGCTAAGGTTGTGGAAGCACAAGCTGAAGTCCCTAAAGCGTTGGCAGAGGCTTTCAGAAATGGTAATCTTGGCGTTATGGATTACTACAATATGAACAATATTATTGCAGACACTAAAATGCGTGAAAACTTAGCAGATGGTGAATAGGAGTAGCTATGGACTCTATTTTGTCTTCAGTGCTATCCATCTTTTCGCATAATCCAATCTTTGTTTTAGGTATCATCGCGTACATTGCTTTTTCCATTATAAAAAATAAGAATACTGAAGAGTCTGAAGAGTATGATGATTATGAAAGTTCGAGTTCTGGCCAGACTTGGGAGGATATGGAGCGTGAATATGGTATCTCCATAGAGAAAAAAGCCTGTAGAACCTTCAACTGAGGATTTGTTGTATGATGATGATTTTTATCGAGATATTTTTAAAAATAGACCGATTGAGAATCAGCATCCTGAGGCTCCTTTACGAAAAAAAGGGCGGAAGACTGTTTCAATATGATGATACGGAGACATCTGATAAACATGTTGAAGTGGATCCAAGTAATGATAAAACTCAAACAGTTTTAGCTTCCGAGGATCATTACGATGAAGCGTCTACAACGCAACAAGGTACTCATGGTTCATCCAAGAAAACCTCAATTAAATCAACTAGCTTTAGTACTAATACGACTCGTTCGACTCGAGAATCTGTTACAGGTCCTTCTTTAAATGAGCGATTAGCTGAGTTTAAACGAGATAAAGCATCTAAAGAGGGTCGTGTTCTTCTTGAAAATATAGGCGTTACGACTGCCCCAGCTGTAACCTCAACAGGTAAACGAAAAGCTAATCATGCCTTGAAAGAGGGGATGAGGTGGTCTATCATTTTAGGCAAGCCTAAAGCTCTAGAGCGGAGATATCGCTAATTAGAATACTAACAATAAGCTCTACTAGAAGGTTGTTAGGCCATAGAATATGAATGGTTTATGCCCGAATATTGTGATAGCAACTAAAATTATATCTATCGTATGTGGGGCATATAATTACATATTGAAAGAGGTTCCTATTGGTCACCTATGTGACTATTAGGAACCTTTTTTTATTGTTTTTTCCTAGTGAAACTTTCACAATAATAGAGAAGGGAGTTCGTTTATAAGGAAGGGCAAAATTATGTATCGTAATGTGCGTGTTATACCAAAACAGCTGTTGCAGCAATTATATATAGAGAAACAATGGAGTGTTAGAGAGGTAGCAGAGTATTTTCAGTGTAGTGTAGACACTATTATGCGACGCATGAAAGCAGTATGACATTGAGAGAAGACCTTTGAAAAAAGGATATCAATATGGTTCATGTACAAGCTCTATACGAAACTGGTAAGTGGTCGCTCCATTCATTAGCAAAGCGTTATGATGTGTCTATTACGACGATGGCGAAGCCGCTTGAAGGAATATGGACTGGCTTGCCAGCGATCCAAATAAGAATGTCTCTATCGATGTAGTACGTATATGTAGAGCTTATAAAAGTGGAAATAGTACGGATGCCATTGCTCGTATGTACGGCATATCGCGATGGAAAGTTCACCATGTGTTGAGGCATATGGGAATGTGTACAACACCGAAGGTACAAAATCATCGAAAGGTAGAGGAGATGGCTTATTTATATATTCATCATCATATGAGTACCGATGACATAGGTTTAGCCTATGGTATACGAGGTTCTACGGTGGCTATTTATCTACGGGAACAAGGCATAGAAATTCGTACCAATACTTTACAGTTAGATGAAAATAACATAAAAAACCTACGAGCAAAAGGGTATGGTGTTGCTAAAATAGCGCAGATAATGGGATGCTCTGCTTCTGCGGTGAGAAAGCGACTAGCTATGAAAAAATATATCTCTCCTTGATGTAGTGTGGTAGATACTATATACTTAAATTTATACAATGATGGGAGGAATATTATGCTCGAAATTATATCTGCTTTAACCCCGTTTTTATTACTGGGCTTAGTGGCTGCTGGTTTATCCCGTGTATCTGGGGTGGCCTTGTCAATGATTATAGTACCAACTCTATTGATTTGGGGTGCTAATGCCATTGATGTCATTGCTTTCATGTTACTCTTTGTAGTGTATAACAACTTTACAATGGAGACACAAGACGTTCGTTTAGATTATAAAGATCTTGTATTATTCCTAAATGGCGCTTGTGCATTCCCTTTATTTTGACTATTATTACAGCCTACTTTGCACCGGCTGCGGGCATTGCAGTCTTTATGGCTTGCTTTGTATTAGAACTATTGGCTACCGTGTATAAACGGATTCCTGAAAATAAACGTCCTCGTTTACATCGCGTTATCGTTACATCAGTTTTAAGTGCTGTTGTAACGGCTGTAGGTGCTTATGCAGGTCCAAAAATTCCTAGCGAATACTACTTCATCTGTGCTGGTTTAGCAATCTTAGTTATTACAGGCTTTGCATGGTATGTAGGGAACCATCGAGATGCTTTTAGAGGTGCGTGGGAAACAATTTGGGCTGACTTTAATCTATTCTTGGGTATGTTTGGTGTAGAAGCATCTTATTATCCAGCAGCGCTAACTCGTTCTATTCCAAATCCAATGGATCGTATGCTACCAATGATTACTGTAGTAGGTGGTTATGCAGGTCTCATGGTGGTGTTTGGGTTGTATAATATTTTTTCTCCATACCATCCTTGATTACTGCTATTGGTGCGGCTATCGGTATTCGTCTATTTGGTTTGTACGAGTTTCCACGACACGGCAGCTTCTCCTACTTGGCTATTGGCTTTGCTGTAGCTGCTGTTGTGTGCTTATACCTCGTATCTCCAACACCAGTAGGTTTTGATTATATCAATACATTGGTATCTCAACCTATCGTTCAATAATGGTTGATCTTATAATCGTTGCTATATCTTTTTTGTTAATATTGCTAATGTCTTCACATAGTAGATAATTGAATTTGAATATGTGACATAGTTCATATATTGTGTTGAAAGTTGAGTCCATACTAGATTGTGAAAGGAGTTGATGCTATATGGCAGAAACAATTGAAACAAGACCATTCCCTCCATTCTTACCAAAGAAGGCAACAGTCATGATGATGGGGAACATTCCCACCAACTTCCGAAAAGCGTTCTATGGAATTTCATTATCCTAACTTTCAAAATGATATGTGGCGCGTGTATGGCTTAGTATTCTTTGATGAAAAGGATCATTTTAGAAATGGTGAGGAAAAAGCGATGGATCCTGAGAAGATTAAAGCCTTTTTGTCTGAAGCTGGAATTGCATCTTGTCCTACTGTTTTGAAAGCTATTCGCGAAAAAGGGCAATGCATCTGATGCATTTCTTAAGGTCGTTGAACCTGTACCGCTTGCAGAGGTATTGGACCGAATTCCACACTGTAAACATATTGGTACCACAGGTGGTAAGGCCACAGAAATTTTGTTAAGCCTTTTGCCAGAAAAGGTTAAACTACCTAAAACTGGTGAAACAATTCCTTTTGTATTTAATGGTCGGGAATTGACATTGACACGTTTGCCATCTACATCTCGTGCATATCCATTAAGCCTTGCCAAAAAGGCTGAAGCCTATAAAAATTTCTTTAAGGCTTGTGGATTACAAACGAAATAATCTTGAAGTAAATAATTTAATATGTATAAATAACACCTTTGTTGTTATATTGTATTTTTAATGATGCCATATAAACAGTCAAAGGTGTTTTTGTTATCAAAAATTAATAGTGAATTAGAAAAATGGATATAACTATATTATGATTGGCTATGTATATATTGTTATAAATAAAATTGATGAGATATATAATATTTTAATTCTTGATTATTTTAAAATGAGAGGTTTATAATTAACCGTTGTCGCAAACTGGTTGACAATAATTTAAGAAAATGGAGTTGATAATATGGATAAGGCTAAAGAGGCCTTATGGACAAATCCTTTGTCCTTGATACTTTGATTAATTTCTTAGTATTTTTGATTTATTATTTATTAATCGTTATTATTGCGGTTGTAGCAAAAGATAATCTTCATGCTACGGCTAGTCAAGCGGGACTTGCCGTTGGTATATATATTATTGGCACCGTTGTAGCCCGTTTGTTGGCAGGACGGTTTATTAGTATCTTAGGCTGTCGTAAGATGTTGTACTTAGGTTTGTTGATTTACTTAATTTCAACAGCTATGTACTTCTACACACCTAATTTATTGATGCTCGACAGTGTTCGTTTCTTAAATGGTTTTGCTTACGGTATTACATCTACTGCTACAAGTACTATCATAGCTGCTATTATTCCTACGTCACGCCGTGGGGAAGGGATTAACTATTATGGCTTATCTACCTCTCTCGCCGCTGCAGTAGGGCCATTCTTAGGTATCTTGATGCTTCATAGTCTTGGTTATGATTTTATCATCGCATTCTGTGTTGCACTTATCATCCTTTGCGGTATCGGTTCCGTTATCATGAAATTTAATGAACCTAAGCTCGATATTGATTCTGAAGAACATAAAGGCATTAAAATTTCCGATTATATCGAACCACGTATGAATTCTATTAGTCTTGTTTCTATACTAGTAGGTTTTGCATACTCTGGTGTTATCGGTTTTATGGCCGCTTATACAAAAGATTTAAACCTTATCTTAGCAGGTACATTCTTCTTCGTTGTATATGCTGTAGTTATTACGATAACAAGACCATTACTTGGTATTGTATTTGATATGAAAGGGGAAAACTTCGTTCTTTACCCTTGCTTCATATCTTTAGCACTTGGTATTTTCTTGTTGTCTATCGCTCACTCTACATGGCTTATACTCTTGTCTGCTGTGTTTGTTGGTCTTGGTTACGGTACATTTATGTCAAACGGTCAAGCAGTAACTGTTAAAATCGTTCCTGTTCACCGCATTGGTGTTGCCACATCTACATACTTCATTGCCTTAGATATGGGCTTAGGTTTTGGTCCATACATTTTAGGTGCTATTAAAGAGGTGGTTGGTTATACAAGTATGTTCCATGTTACTGTTGTAGTAGCACTTCTTGCATTCGTTGCTTATTATTTCCTCTATGGCCGTTATGTAGGTACTGAAAAAGATCTTTCTTTGAAAGCTCGCGCTGAAGAAGAACAAATCAGAAACCGTAAACGTAATGGAAAATTAGCATAACATTAGCTATATTTCTTACAATCAATAACAAATAAAAAGGACTATACGAGATATCTCGTCTAGTCCTTTTTATTGTTAAGGTATCTTAGGATTCCATTGTATTCTATACTACTAGTTTAGTATTTAAATATCCTTCAAATGCCATCTAGTAGTATAGGTGCATTTACATCTATCCTATTATTTCTCAATATTAACGATGTTTACGATAATTTCTACGGCTTTTTTCATATCATCGATACATGCGAATTCGTGACGGCCATGTAGGTTTTCTGCGCCTGTAAAAATATTTGGGGTAGGAATGCCCATGAAGGAGATTTTGGATCCATCTGTACCGCCACGGATAGGGTCGCAAATAGGCGTGATCCCGCTTTTTTCCATAGCTGCTTTAGCTACGTTGACACATTCCATGTTGTCTTTGATGATATCGTACATATTGTAATATTGATCTTTTACGGATACTTCACATACTTCGCGGCCATAGATTTCGTTTAATGTTTGACCAGCTTGTAAGAAGAATGCTTTTTTTCGCTTCGAACAATTCCTTGTCATGGTCGCGGATAATGTAGTTCATTTTGCCAGTATCTACTTGAGTTTCCATGCTCATGAGCATAAAGAAACCTTGGCGACCACAGGTGTGCTCAGGAACAGCTGCTCCTGGCAATAAAGCGTCAAATTGCATAGCTAGTTTAGCACAGTTGATCATAATGCCTTTGGCAGTACCTGTGTGAACAGAAACACCTTTTAGGGTAACGGTACCGCCAGCAGCATTAAAGGTTTCGTATTCAAGTTGGCCTAGACTTTCACCATCAATAGTATAAGCAAAGTCTACAGGAAATTGTTTAACATCGAAGTGGTCAGCACCAGTACCGATTTCTTCATCTGGACCGAAAGCACACATGATTTTACCATGTTTAATTTCTGGGTGAGATACGAGATAGGCGAGGGCTTCCATGATTTCGCAGATGCCAGCTTTGTCGTCACCACCGAGAAGTGTTAGACCGTCAGTTACAACTAAAGACTTGCCAATGTAATTTTTTAGGTTAGGAAAGTCGGTACGACGGGTGAAGATTTGGTGTTCTTCGTTAAGGCAAATATCACTACCATCATAGTTTTCTACGATACGAGGTTTAATATTTTCTGCGTTATAATCAGCTGTATCCATATGGGCAATAAAGCCGATGGAAGGAGCTTTCTCATCAGTGTTAGCATGTAATGTGCCGATGACAAAACCATTTTCACGATTATAAATAACCTCATCTAATCCTATTGCTTTTAAATCGGGGACGAGCACATTCGTAGCAAAGTCTACTTGAGTTTGAGTACTAGGAATGGTTGTACTTTCCTCATTAGACCGTGTATTTATGCTCGTATAGCGTACAAAACGTTCGACCATTGATTCCATAATGAGCCTCCTCGTAAGTAAACATACGTGTTATACAGGGCAGTATACGATACCGTTACATAATAGAGATTCTTAATATACTTTCATTGTAGAACAGGGACGCCAAAAATGCAAAATAATTATTTATAGGGGGTGTATTGTTTTATTCGCATAGTGCATAGAAAACCATTGAACCATGTGTAGTACCGTGTTAGTATAAAGGTGAATAGTTATACGTTTGTACTTTTTCTGTGAGGAGGTTTTACTATGTCGGACGAGGTTCGTTCCATTCCACCCATAGAACCGGTGTTAGATCCTAAGAAAGATTACGTAGAGATTAACTCATATGTAGTCTTCTGGGGCTTGTTCTATGCGGCAGTTTTCACACTGGCTGTTGGCTATTTATGTTTGAAAATCGGTCAAACAGTAGATGCCTTTGCACCAGTATCTGTACTTGCTATGGGTACAGCAGTTATTTTAAAGCGGAAAAATGCGTTTGCTGAAACCGTACACATTCAAGCAATCGCCAGCTCTAGTACAAACACATTAGCTGGGGCTATGTTCTTCTTGCCAGCCCTTTACATCTGAATGTAACAGATGTATCCTTTGTACAAATGGCGATTCCTATCATTCTTGGCGGCGTTTTAGGTGTTTTATTATGCGTTATGTTCCGTCGCTATTTTGTAGAAGAAATGCACTATGTGTATCCATTCCCAAGCGGTCGTCTCGCTGCAGCTGAAGTATTGATGAGTAATGAAGGGAGCAAAAGCAAAACTTATGCTTGGCTCTGGTTTAATTGCTCTTGTGTATGACTTTATTCTTAATAGTTTAGGGTGGTGGCAAGAGGTTATTCGCACTGCTCCCTTTAAGTGGGGAGCCCTTGCAGATCAAACTAAGCTAACCGCAGCGGTAGATACTGATGCAGACATTGCTTGGCCTTGGTTATTTTACGGGACTTCGCTATGCGGCTATCATTGCAGCCGGTTCTTTCTTCTCTTGGTTTGTATGTATTCCGATTGTGTACTATTTAGCGCCTGAACATATCATGCAAATTGGCGGCCATGCAGTTCCATTAGGGGAGGCCCCAATTCGCAAGGTATTCCTTGATTATGTTCGTCATATTGGTATCGGCATGCTCGCTATGGCAGGCATCATCGGTCTAATTACAATGTCTAAAGTGGTAGCAAATGTTGTTAAAAATGCAGTGCTTGACATCTTTAGTTCTAAAACTGTAGATGTTAATTTGCTTCGTACACAACGTGACGTACCTACATCTTGGATTGGTGCTGGTATCTTGTTATGTACAGTTTTATTTGCAGCATATTTCCATTTTATGTATGCTGAAAGCTTCGGACAAACAATTGTAGCGTTCTTAATCGTTCTTATTATGTCATTCCTATTGTCTGTAGTGGGGATTAGCTCCATCGCTTATACAGGTACAGAACCAGTTTCAGGTATGACAATCTTTATGATTATCATCTCCGCTGTATGCTTAACCGCAAAGCAGGTATGACTGGTAAGGTCGGTATGATAGCAGTCCTCATGATGGCATCCTTTATTGGTACTACTATTGGGATGGCTGGTAACTTCATGTCAGAGCTTAAGGTAGCGCACATGACAGGTGCTACACCTAAAAAAATGGAACAATGGCAAATCGTTGGTACCATTCTTTGTGCCGTACTTTCTGTAGGTGTTATGATTCTTTTGAACGATGCTTATGGATTTGTAGGAGATCACGCATTAAATGCACCTCAAGCGAACGCTATGGCTGCCATCATTGAGCCAATGATGACTGGTGGTAGTGCTCAATGGCCTTTATACATGGCAGGCGCATTGTTTGCAATTATCTTATGGATGGTGAAAGTTCCACCGTTGGCATTTGCCTTGGGCACATACTTGCCAATGGAAATTAATACACCATTACTTATCGGAGGTTTGATTGCGTATCTTGTACAAAATAGTACAAAAGACAAAGAATTGGCAGATCTTCGCTTCTCCAAAGGTAGTACAATTGCCTCTGGTCTCGTAGCCGGTGGTGCTATTGGCTCCTTGTTTAGTGCAGTGCTTCGTATTGCAGGTGTTGATGTATTTGCTCAAGCTTGGGTAGAAACCCCTGAAGCGACATATCTCAGTATCGTAATGTATTTATTACTCTGTACGTTCTTGTACAGGGTAGCTATGTATATAAAAAAGCTAAACATGCTAAATAAATTACATACTATATATCCTAAATGAATTGAATAGCTTATTTATTCTATAAATAACCAGGAATCCTCCATTTTGGGATGACCGCCTTTATCAAGTTTCATCTATGCTTGGTAAAGGCGGTCTTTTATATACTTAGGAATGTTATTTTCGATATAGCTAAAAACTATATCAATTCAATACCTATTGGTATAGTTGGATTTATTGACCCGTACTATATCGAATGTTATCATAAAACTATAATACCTTTAGAGGTATTATTTTTATTATGCTCATAAGTGTAAGTATAGATATATTAGTTGATTAAGAAGAACTCTGTTTCTAGATAGAACAGAGAGAAGTAAGGATAATAATATGAAATTAAAGAAAATAGCAGCTCTATTGGGAGCTTTCACCATTGCTAGTAGTTTATTAATCGCTGGCTGTGGTAATAAGGTAATAGTCAGAAGGTATGGCGCGTAGGTACTGATGCGACCTATGCACCATTTGGTTTTAAAGACAAAGATAGTGGTAAATTAGCTGGATTTGATATTGATATTATCAATGCGATTGCAAACGAAGAGGGTATAGAAGCAGATATTCAAAATCTAAACTTTGATGCGCTTTTACCAGCATTACAAAGTAATACCATCGACATCGCTATTTCGGATATGACTATTTCTGAAGAACGAGCAAAATCCGTTGATTTTAGTAAACCGTACTATATTGCAGGTAATGGTCTCGTTGTGAACATAGATAACACCAATATTAATAGCTTTAAGGATCTAGAAGGTAAACGCATTGGTGTATCCATCGGCTCTACTGGTGCAGAGATTGCTAGCAAGATTCCCAATGCCGATGTACGTCAGTTTAATATCATTGTCGATGCGTTCTTAGAATTGCAAAATAAAGGCGTCGATGTAGTTATCAATGATACACCAGTAAACGAATATTATGTTAATGGTAAGGGCAAAGGTATCGCAAAGGTTACTGGAGAGGACTATGATGCGGCACCACTAGGTATTGCTGTGAAAAAGGCAATACAGAGTTGCTTAACAAAATCAATGATGGTTTGGCAAAAATCAAAGCAAACGGTAAATACGCAGAAATTTATAAGAAATGGTTTGGTAAGGAGCCTCCAGCAGAGGTATTAAAATAGTTTGTAGATAGTACCAGAATGTATTATTTGATATAATATGCTAGGTAAGCCTCGTGTTATAAGAGGTATGTATAGAATGGGTGGTATGATGGCTAAACGAAGTGCATTTTTAGATATTATTAAGGAAAAGGGCGCCCTCGTCTTAGATGGGGCTTTAGGGACCGAATTAGAGCGTTATGGCTGTGATATTCAACATAAGTTGTGGTCTGCTAAGGTTCTCATGGATCAGCCAGATATCATTAAGAAAATACATATTTCTTATTTAGATGCTGGGTGCCGATATCATTCAAAGCTCTGGCTATCAAGCGACAGTAGCAGGCTTTAAAGGTTTAGGTTATGGCACGGAAGAAGCGATAGAGCTCGTTAAACTATCTGTTCATTTAGCCGTGCAAGCTCGTAATGAGTTTTTAGAAGCAAAAGGCGAATGGGGCGCTTACATTGCGTGGTATTAAGCTCGGTGAAGAGACTCCTGAGGGGTTAAATATTTTTCTGAAGGTGCTTTACCTAAACCGTTGGTGGCAGCCTCTGTAGGTCCTTATGGCGCTTTTTGGCGGATGGTTCTGAATACCGTGGGTATCCTGATGTACAAACAGAATATCTAGAGGTATTCCATATTCCTCGATTAGCGTTATTCTGTGAAGAAAATCCAGATATATTATCCTTTGAAACCATACCGTCTTATGCTGGAAGCGATTGCTATTGCGAGAGCTATGTCTGATCCGTTTACATCAAAAGGTATTCCTGGATGGATTGCTTTTTTCCTGTAAGGATGGGCACCATGTTTCTAGTGGCGAAACCATTATTAAATGTGCACAAATGATCGACAAAGGTGCATCCTATTACGGGGATTGGCATTAGTGTAGTAAACCGGAATATGTAGAATCATTGATAAAAGATATCCGTACTGTTACAGATAAACCAATTGCTGTATATCCTAATCTTGGTGAAAGCTATGATAGTAAAACTAAAACTTGGTATGGCGATGCTGCATCATTTGTAGACTACGTTGAGGTATGGCGAAAAGCTGGAGCTGAAATCATTGGTGGCTGTTGTAGAACGACACCTGAAATTATCGGTGATATTGCAAAGAAAATTCACAACTAATATAGTGTGACATACAAAAAGCTATTCGAGTATAATTCGAATAGCTTTTTCTTTATATGCAAATAAAAAGCAGTGCGAAAGCACTGCTTTTTACTATGGCGGAGAGACAGGGATTTGAACCCTGGGTACGGGATAACCGCACACATGATTTCCAATCATGCTCCTTCAGCCGCTCGGACACCTCTCCATGTATTCTGTTGTGTAACAGGTACTTGTATAGTATATGAAAAAGTTAGATTTATGTCAAGCAAAAAAATAGTAGAATTATTGCATATTTACAAGGCTTTTTAAAATATAGTATTTGATCTCAATAAATGGATATAAACCAAAAAACATAGCCTGGTTTTAGGCGTATAAAATCTAGTATATAAAAAAAAAAAGCCGCCTAAATAGGCGGCTCTTGTATTAGAATACGTCTTTAATTTCAGCAGCTTCAATGGATGCTTTGATATCGTCTGCCATTTTTTCAATTAATGGAAGATCTTCTTCTTTCAAAGAGGATTTGATATCTAGTGGTTCGGAAACGATTTCAATGTCTTTGAAGTCATTTTCGAAATGGGAAACCATTGTTTTCATCGCAGCGGAAGCCCAAGAGTGGTTACCGATGATGGATACCTTATGGTTTTGGAAGTTAAGGGCTTTAATTCATGGATAAAGTTTTCCATAGTAAGGTATAGATTCAAGTTATATGTAGGTGCGATAGTTACCAAGTTAGTATATTTCAAGCATCGGAGATGATGTAGGAAGCATTAGTTTTGGAAACATCGTAAATTTTGATATCTGTAACGCCACGTTTGGAGAGTTGTTTAGCCAATTGTTGAGCAATAGCACGAGTATTGCCGTACATGGAACCAAAAGCGATGACAACACCTTTTTGCTCGGCTGTATAGCTGGACCAATGTAAGTATTTGTGCGTGATATATTGGATAGATTCAGGGGTGCGCCAGATTGGACCATGAAGTGGAGCAATGCGTTTGATATCAAGGCTAGAAATTTTGCGAAGTGCATTTTGTACTTGAGGTCCGTATTTACCAACGATATTTGTATAGTAACGGCTTCTTCTTCTTCGTATGTAGCTACGAAATCGGTTTGATCAGCAAAGATATTACCATTAACTGTACCGAATGTACCAAAAGCATCTGCAGAGAACAATGTGCCTGTAGATTTTTCGTATGTACAAGTTACTTCAGGCCAGTGAACCATAGGCATAGTGTAAGAAACCAAAGTATGTTTACCTAAACAGATTTCATCGCCTTCTTTAATTTGATGGTATTGTTCTGGTTTTGGAGTGTTATAGAATTGCTCAAACATGCGGAATGTTGTAGCATTACCTACCATTTTACAATTTGGATACCGTTCCAATGTTTCCAATAATGTTTGGCAATGATCAGGCTCCATATGGTTTACGACGATGTAATCAAGTTCACGACCATTTAAGAGGTGAGTCAAGTTGTCGAAGTACTCTTCGCGAATTTCAGCATCTACGGAGTCTACCACACAAGTTTTTTCATCGTCGATGAAATAGCTGTTATAGCTAACACCATTTGGAATAGGGAAATAAGTTTTCGAAACGTTCTGTTGTCCAGTCATTACTACCAATCCAGTAGATATTATGAGTCATTTTCTGAGCACAATGCATAATAAAATCCTTTCTTAACCCACACTAGGTATGTATAGCTTTACATGAGAACTCATGTCTGTAAATATAGTATCAATTTATAATACTAATATTTTCGAAAAAATCAATATTGAAAAAAGCCTACTTGAAGAAGTAGGCTTTCACATGAAAGTTCATAGTGACCAATTATTTGAAGTATTTTACACCAGATGTAAAGATTGGCATTTCTAATTGGCCAGGAATATTTTTGCTAATGCCTGCACCACAGCGTTCGGAGTGCGCCATTTTACCAAATACGCGGCCATCAGGGCTATAAATACCTTCGATAGCAGCCACGGATTGGTTAGGATTAAATCGTCCATCCATGGATGCTATACCGTCAAAGTCGACATATTGTGTAGCGATTTGGCCAGTTTTATTGAACTCCAACACTTGTTGAGGAGACGCTATAAAGCGACCTTCGCCGTGAGAAATTGGTACCGTGTAAATTTTCTCCAGCTTTAGCATCACTCATCCAAGGGGATTTTGTGGAAATAACTTTCGTATTAACCATGCGAGATAAGTGACGACCAATGGTATTGTATGTCAATGTAGGATGATCTGCAGTTAACGTTTCAATATGTCCACCAGGTAACAAGCCTAACTTGATGAGCGCTTGGAAGCCGTTACAAATACCTAATACAAGGCCATCTTGTTTGTACAAGAGGTTTTCTAAACCTTCTGCAAGGTATGGGTTGCGGAAGAGGGTGGCTATGAATTTACCAGAACCATCCGGCTCATCACCAGCACTGAAACCTCCTGGGAACATAAGAATTTGAGACTCTGCTAATTTAGCTTTGATTACGTCGATAGATTCTTTTAATTGTTCTGGAGTTTGGTTGCGGATAAGCACGATATCTGTTTCTGCACCAGCCCGTTCAAAGGCGCGAGCAGAGTCAAATTCGCAGTTTGTACCAGGAAATACTGGAATAAGAACTTTTGGTTTGGCACCTAGGGAGACGCTGCGAGGTTTAGCGTGTTGATCATGAATGTAAGCGACTGCTTCACCAAAGCCGTTTGGTGCATGCATAGGGAAGATATCGTTTAGAGGTGCTTCATAGGCCGCTTGTATTTCTTTGAGCGAAACAGATTGTCCTTCCCATTCGATAACAGGTGTGGCTTGGGTTACACCGATAACTTTCACATCAGGTAACTCTAAAAGATAATTAACAGCTGTAATATCTACTTCAACGATGAAGGAACCAAGGGCTGGTTGGAAGATACCACGTTCAGCGTATTTATCGAATTTAACACCGATATTGTTGCCAAGGGCCATTTTTGTGACTGCTTCAGGAATGCCGCCTTGATCAACTACATAGGCAGAGTAAACGCGACCTTTTTCAATTTGTTCTTGTAGTGTATCGCAGTTTTCTTTGAATCGATCCCAATCAGGGTGTCATCGTATGTACGAGGTACATCGAAGAATACGAGACGGTGATCTACGCCTTTAAGGTCTTGGCTCACAATATTATCTACATGAGCTGTACCAACCGCAAAGGATACGAGGGTAGGGGGAACGGTAAGATCCATAAATGTACCGCTCATAGAGTCCTTGCCGCCGATAGCGCCGATTTCAAGTTCTTTTTGTGCCTTTATAAGCACCAAGTAAAAGCTGCTACTGGCTTACCCCAAGATTCTTTAGAGTTGAGGCGTTCAAAATATTCTTGTAATGTTAAGTATGCGTCTTCTCGGCGACCGCCAAGAGCTACTAATTTTGCTACAGATAAAAGTACTGCATATTGCGCACCATGATAAGGGCTCCATGCAGATAACTCAGGCACAAAACCATGAGTCATAATACTAGCCGTTGTAGTTTCACCGTTTAGAACCGGTAATTTAGCAACCATGCCTTGGGTAGGCGTTTTTGGAATTTGCCACCGAATGGCATGAGGACTGTATTGGCGCCCACAGTGCTGTCAAAGCGTTCTGCTAAGCCTTGTTGGGATGCTGCATTTAAATCGGATACGGCTGCAATCCATTTTCCCTTGAAGTTATCTGCACTAGCAGAACCGCGCAAGAAGTAGGATTGATCTGCAGGAGCTTTTACGATAGCTTCTTGTTGTTGATTAGCACCATTTGTATTTAAAAAGTCGCGGCTAATATCTACAATTGTTTCGCCATTCCAGTTCATAACAAGGCGATTTGTATCAGTTACATCTGCCACAACTGTACACTCCAAGTTTTCTTCGTCGCAGTATGCTTTGAATGCCTCTACATCAGAAGCAGCGATGACACAGGCCATGCGCTCTTGAGATTCAGAGATGGCTAACTCTGTACCATCGAGGCCAGCATATTTTTAGGGACTAAGTCGAGATTGATTGATACACCATCAGTTAGTTCACCGATAGCGACAGATACACCACCTGCACCGAAGTCATTACAACGTTTGATAAGTGTCGTTACTTCGCCACGACGGAATAAACGTTGGATTTTGCGCTCTGTAAGAGCATTGCCTTTTGGACTTCTGCACCGCATGTGGAGAGAGATTCAACGGTATGTTCTTTAGAGGAACCTGTAGCGCCACCACAGCCATCACGGCCAGTTTTACCACCTAGCAATACTACCACATCGCCTGCAACTGGTACCTCACGGCGAACTTGGTTTGCGAGGTGCAGCACCGATAACTGCGCCGATTTCCATGCGCTTTGCTACGTAGCCAGGATGGTAATATTCTTTTACTTCACCTGTAGCAAGGCCGATTTGGTTGCCGTAAGAGGAATAACCACGAGCGGCTTCTTGGGTGATCTTTCTTTTGTGGTAATTTGCCTTCCAATGTATCTTCAAGTTTTGTATGTGGATCGCCAGAGCCTGTGATGCGCATAGCTTGGTATACATAAGCGCGACCGCTCAATGGGTCGCGAATGCAACAACTGCCAAGACAGGTAGCTGCGCCACCAAATGGTTCGATTTCAGTAGGGTGGTTATGAGTTTCGTTTTTGAAATAGTAACAACCATTCTTCAGTCTTGCCATCTACATCGACAGGGACGATGATTGTACATGCATTGATTTCATCAGATTCATCGAGATTTGTAAGTTCTCCAGCGTGGCGTAATTCTTTTTTTACAGCCAATGTAGCCATGTCCATGAGGGAGCGAGCTTTTTTCTTAGTCGTGTAGAGCTCAGCACGGCCTTCCATATATTCTTCGAGGGCTTCCTTTATAGAGCCTGTAAAGCGACTGTCTTCAATAGTGATATCCGTCAATTCGGTCATAAAGGTAGTGTGACGGCAGTGGTCAGACCAATATGTATCAAAGAGGCGAATTTCTGTAATCGTAGGATCGCGGTGCTCCACCTTGCGTATTGTTGTCTAATCATTTGAAGGTCTGCCAATGTCATAGCAAGGCCATAGTTTTTGATGAGTGGCTTCTAGATCATCATCGCTCATCATAGTAAAAGCCATTGATTGTTGCCACCGGTTTTGGATCTTCTAAATCGAGAGCTAAGGTGTTTGGCACGTCAAGGCTCGCTTCGCGGGAATCAACAGGGTTAATGTAGTAGGCCTTGATGGTATTTTTCTTGTTCTTTTGTAAAGGTGCCTTCGATAGATATACGCGAGCACAACGCACGATGTGGCCGGATGTAAGTGTGAGCATAGAAATACATTGCTCTGCACTATCAGCACGTTGATCGTATTGACCTGGCACATATTCAACAGCAAATACAAAGCCTTGAACATTTGGAATTTCTTCTAATACAGTATCTACAGGAGGTTCAGAAAAAAATTAAATTTTTAGCAGACTCTAGATCTTTTGCATCTAAATTTTCGATGTCGTATCGTTCATAGATAGTCACATCTGTAGCAGGCATAGATAATTCCTGTTGTAAGGTTTGTAACATGCGTTGCGCTTCTAGGTTGAAAGATTCTCGTTTTGTTACGAATAATCGTTGTATAGCCATTGTAGCCTCCTGTAATGTATATAATTCCCTATGGGATATTGACAAAATTAAGTATAGTCGGTCTAGACTTATAAGTAAAGATAATCTTACTAATGAAAAGATTAGAAATACTAATAAATATGAAAGGTTCATGAAGGTCATAAGACCTAAATTTCATGAAGATTTCTACATATTCATTATATATTGAGAGTCTATAGTTATTAGTAATAGAGTAATGATATGTATATTTAAAAAGTAAGACGTTACTATTAGTATATAACAGAGGTGAATAAAATGGCAGTATCTGCAGATTTATATAGAACCTTTTTAGGGGTAGGCTTATATTTATCTTTTTTCCCGTGCCGCAAAAGAATTAGGGCGTGTCCCAATCCGCCATTAGTCAAAGTATTAAACAATTAGAAGGGGAACTTAATATGCCCTCTTCGTGCGTACTACAAAATCTGTAGGGTTCACGCCAGAAGGCAAAGAATTGTTTGATACGGTAGCTAAAAGCATTTCTCCATTCTTGATAATGGGTTACCCAATTACAAGAACGTGTTAGCCAAGCTTATGAAAGTTTAAATTTGGCTGCCACAGATACTTTGTGTCGCCATTTCTTATTGCCTTATTTCCATAAATGGCAATTACAAGAAAGTGAAATCGGCTTACATATTATCAATCGTCCGTCTCCTGATTGTGTAGAATTGGTACTCAATAAAGAGGCGCAATTAGCTGTGGTTAATGATTATGAGGGATTGAGAGATAATCCTCAGTTAGAGGTAACTACGCTAGCTACCATTCAAGACGTCTTTGTTGGCGGTCCTGACTATAAAGGGGCAGGATTCTTTGATCAAGGGCGCCTTCTTAACGAGCCTATTTTCTCTTGCATAAAGGCTCTGCTAGTCGTACATTCTTTGACGATGTGACTCATGGCGCTTGTCGTAAGCCTCGCTTTGAATTAGGTAGCGTCGATGTATTACTAGACCTTGTAGAAATCAATATGGGTATTTCCATGTTGCCTAATCATGTGGTACAACAAAAAATGCAAGAAGGGACGATTGTGCGTATCGATACAGATATTCCGGTACCAACACGGGACATTGTGCTTGTGCGTTCTCGCTTGGTTCCTCAATCTGAAGGGGCTGCAAGATTTACGTCCTTACTAGTTAATCGTGAAAGTACTCGAGATAAAGTTTTATAAGAAAAGACATGTTTAAAGACATACTTTTAGGAAACTTTCTTAAAGTGTGTCTTTTTTTATATATTAGTGTGAGTTTTACCGTGCTATATTATATTCCTATAAAGCAGTTGAGTTATATAATTCATATACAAAATATTTAAGTCTTATTTGCAATGATATTTATGGGTTATATTATAAGACTTTTACTAGATATAGGTTGACCCTAAGGGGTTGTTTACGTTAAAATTTAAAGATAGTTATGCGGAGGTATGAGCACATGGAATTATTAAAAGAACGCATTCGTGAAGAGGGATTGTCCTCAATAATCGAGTGCTGAAAGTAGATGGTTTCTTAAACCATCAAATCGATCCACAATTGTTTAAGGCAATTGGTAAAGAAATCGCGGATCGTTACCGTGATGCAGGTGTACAACGTATTGTTACCATCGAAGCATCTGGCATTGCGTTGGCGTTGATGGCCGCGCTTGAACTGGACGTGCCATTGGTATTTGCGCGTAAGAAAAAATCCATCCTTATGGTAGATGATGTATATCATAGTGTTGTGTACTCTTATACAAAAGAAGAAAATTATGACATTACAATTTCTAAAAATTCTTGCCAGCAGGCGAAAAAGTTTTAATTATTGATGACTTCTTGGCCTCTGGTGAAGCAGCTATGGGGCTTGCTAAATTGGTTCAAGACGCAGGTGATGAAGTGGTTGGTATGGCAATTGCTATTGAAAAGTCTTTCCAACCAGGTCGTGAACGCTTGGAAAATGCGGGCTATCGTGTAGAGTCTTTAGTTCGCATTAAAGAATTCAAAGATAATGGTTGTGTGTTTATCGAAGACTAATTAGTCTGATTATTGTTTGAGGGAATTATGAATAAAAAAAAGCAGAAAAATTCGACTTACTCGTTGCTGATCTTAACAAAGGCGGCAACACTTGGTTTACTAAGGAAGAAATGACAGACGATCTTAATACAGTTGTATATCATGGTCGTTTGGATGTTCATGATCATAGCCTACCTGTGTTCATCGTTGTAGACGACTCCGCGTTCACTTATGCACGCATTGCTATCACAACAACATCTATTGATGAAAAAGTGATTCCTGCCGTGTTGAAAGAGCTTAACACGTTAAATCAAGATTATAAAGTGTCAAAATATTATGTGAGCGTTGAAGACAATAATATTTATATGGATGTGTCTATGCCATGTTTAAATGAACAATTTGATCCTACTGTAGTAGTAAATCTTTTGCTCGAAGTAATTCAACCGCATTTAGATGCTGTACATAAAGATATTCTTAAAGTAGCTGGTTTAGCTTAATAGAGGTTGTTATGAATCCTAAATCCTTATTATTTGATAAGTTCTTGAAAGAAGAAGAAATCATATCTTTTGAACGCAAGGATTTTGATGATGAAGACGGTACAGTCGTATATCGTTCTTATATCAAAGTCTCCATTATGGGATATGCCTTTATTCGTCATTCTCGATAACAGTATTTATAGTGTAGTTCGTTTAGTGTTAGGTCCTGAAAAGGTAAACGGCACAAAATATGAATGCCTTGAATGCATTGATCAATCGTGAGAATGCAACGTATAAAAAAACTACAAATTCTATATTGATGAACAAGATTCTAGCCTATACTTGGATTGCGTATATATGTGTGGTGATGATGCGTTCGATGCCGGCATTGATGTATGCATTGATGTCTTCTATCGTAGATTATATTCCTGAATCTGTAGGTGAATTGAAAGCTGCCTTTTGGTACTCAAATCAATAATAGATACAAGTTAAGTGATCTAATGTTCGAATTATGAAAAGCGGATAACCTGTTTGAACCGGGTTATCCGCTTTTTTATATGGATAAGAAAAACCATACAAATATTATGATTGATAGAATAAGTTTATTTTTATAAATTGTACAAGATAGTATTCTATTTTGCAGATTTATTTAAGTTTAATTTATATGATGCAATCTTTATATTTTTGTGATAGTTCGGAATATAACGAACAATAAAAATATTTAATAAAAAATATTCGAAAATAGTATTGATTTTGTAAATGTTGGTGTTACAATTTGAGTACAATAAGGAGGTAGCGCCGTGAACTATGACAAATCAACAAATTCCGTTACAAGTCTATGAGGCTATTTGTGCGCATTTGTCCCAGTCTGTTTTTGGCTGGGCTTTTTTATTAGGAGGAACAATGAAGGTTGGCATTATCATGGGCAGTAAATCTGACCTAGACACGATGAAAAAAGCATCTGCTATATTAGATGAATTCAATATTCCTTATGAAATGGTGATCGCTTCTGCGCATCGTACACCAGAGGCTGTAAAGAATTTTGTTACACGACTTGAAGATGAAGGGGCTATCGCTTTTATTGCTGGTGCAGGCGCTGCAGCCCATCTACCTGGAGTGGTGGCAAGTTTTACAACCGTACCTGTTATCGGTATTCCTCTTAATGCAACCGCATTAAAGGGCATTGATTCTCTACTTGCTATTGTACAAAATGCCATCTGGTATGCCAGTAGCAACAATGGCTGTAGATGGTGCAAAAAATGCTGCATTATTTGCAGTACAAATCGGTGCTACTTTCAATAAAGACCAAAGAACAATATCAAATATCGTAAAGATATGGCTGAAAAAGTCTTGGCGACAAAGAATTAAGGTGCTATTCAAATTTAATCATGTAAATCATCGGTGATTAAATATTGGTTAAGAAAACAGTTTATTTAGATATCTATTATATAGTTTGTATCATTAATTATGATAAAGGAGAAAGATCATGGCTAATATCGATTTGGAAAAATTAACATTTTGTATGAAGGCAAAAGCAAAACAAGTATATGCAACAGATAACAAAGATGAGTACATCGTTCATTACAAAGATGATGCCACTGCATTTAATGGTGAAAAAACATGACACCATCCTTGGTAAAGGCGTGTTGAATAACAAAATTTCCTCTTTCTTCTTTGAATTGTTGAAAAAAGAAGGCGTACCAACTCATTTTCGTTCGTCGTGAAGATGATCGCAACCAAACAGTACTTACATTGAAAATAGTTCCTCTTGAAGTTATCGTTCGTAATATTGCTGCTGGCTCTATGGCTAAACGCTTTGGCATCGAAGAAGGTACGCCTCTTAAACATCCAATTCTTGAATTCTGCTACAAAAATGATGAACTTGGCGATCCATTTGCCAACGAATCCCAAATCACAGCTCTTGGCTGGGCTACGCAAGAACAATTGATAGAATTTCCGAAATTACTATGAAGGTTAACGATATCCTTAAAAACTTCTTGGCTACTAAGAATGTAACATTAGTCGATTTTAAACTTGAATTTGGTACACATAATGGAGAAGTATTTGCTTGGTGACGAAATTTCTCCTGATACATGCCGTTTCTGGGATGCAACAACAGGTGAAAAAACTCGATAAAGACCGTTTCCGTCGCGACCTTGGCAATATCGAAGAAGCTTATAAAGAAATGTTATTCCGCTTAACGGGCGAACGTGCATAACCTGGGGGTTATTGATGAACTACGATCCAATTTTTGACAAATGGCATGAAGAATGTGGCGTCTTTGGTGTGTTTGACCGCCCTGTTGACGTTGCACGATATGTATACTGGGAATTGTTTGCCCTTCAACACCGCGGTCAAGAAAGTGCAGGTATCGCTATTACCGATGGTAATGAAGTGGCTCTAAAAAAGGTATGGGTTTATTGACTGAGGCTATCAAGGAATTACCAACATTAAAAAGCCATATGGGGACTGGTCATGTGCGGTATTCTACGACCGGTTCTAATAACCCACGTAATATTCAACCTTTGGTTAATCCATTATCAAGGTGGCCAAATTGCAGTAGCCCATAATGGCAATTTGACGAATGCTCTAGGCATCCGTCGTCAACGTCTTGAAGCAGATGGTTCCATCTTTCAAACGACGATGGATTCTGAGGTTATCGTAAACTTGATCGCCCGTTCTAAAGCAGAAACACAACGGAACGGATTGCCGATGCGGCGCGTCAAATTGAAGGGGCGTTCTCTTTAGTCATTACTACGAACGACTCTCTCGTTAGAGGTGTACGAGACCCTCAAGGATTTAGACCACTTTGTTTAGGTAAAGACTGAAAATGGTTATGTGCTCTCTAGTGAAAGCTGTGCCTTTGATGCGATAAAGGCAGAATTTATTCGTCATATTGACCCAGGTGAAATGGTTATCATCGATGACTCTGGTGTGCGCAGCACAATCTATGCAGAACCTCAAAAATTGATAAAAAACTTTGTGTCTTTGAATATATTTATTTTGCGCGTCCGATAGTAAAATTGATGGACAATCTGTATATGAAACACGACTCAATATGGGACGTGAACTATATAATGAAACTAAATATGATGCAGATATCGTCATGTCTATTCCGGATTCTGGTACAACAGCTGCATTAGGTTATGCTCGTGCGTCGGGTATCCCTTTTGCAGAAGGTTTGATTAAAAACCGTTATAGTGGACGTACATTTATTAAACCAAATCAAGAAGAACGGAATTAGCTGTTCGTATGAAGCTAAATGCATTGCCACATATTGTTGGAGGTAAGCGTATCGTCTTTATTGATGACTCTATTGTGCGCGGTACCACAAGCGGCCTTATTGTTAAGATGTTAAAAGAGGCAGGCGCTAAGGAAATCTATATGTGTGTTAGCTCGCCGGCTATCGAATATTCTTGTCACTATGGCATTGATACATCAGTGCGTAAAGAACTTATAGCAGCCTACTCATACAGTGGATGAAATTAGAGATTTTATCAAGGCTGATAAATTACATTACTTGTCTCGTGAAGGCCTATGTCGTGCTGTATCTGATGTAAAGCCAGATGATTTATGTTTCGCTTGTTTCAATGGCGATTACAGGGTAGCGGTGCCTACAGAACAAGAGGAAGGGGTCAAATATGTGCTCGAATAAAACTAGTTTAACCTATCGTGATGCAGGTGTTGATATCGATGCAGGTAATCGCGCCGTAGAACTGATGAAAGAATCTGTTAAACGGACGTATATACCAGGTGTTGTTGGTGATTTAGGTGGTTTTGGAGGACTCTATTCTTTAGCTGGTCATGCTATGTCTGATCCTATGCTCGTATGTGGTACAGATGGGGTGGGCACCAAATTACGTCTCGCTATCATGATGGATAAACATGATACTATCGGTCAAGACTGTGTAGCTATGAGTGTTAATGATATCCTTGTACAAGGTGCTACACCTTTATTCTTCCTAGATTATATTGCGGTTGGCAAACTAGAGCCTGTAAAAGTGGCGGATATCGTACGTGGTGTAGCTGAGGCGTGCGAAGAATCAGGCTGCGCCTTACTAGGCGGTGAAACTGCTGAGATGGCAGGTTTCTACGATGATGAGGATTATGATGTAGCTGGTTTTGCCGTTGGTATCGTAGATCGTCCTAAATTGATTACTGGTGAAAGTATCAAGGCAGGAGATGTTATCCTTGGTTTACCTTCTTCTGGGGTTCACTCTAACGGTTTCTCTTTGGTTCGTAAAATCGTTTTCGACCATAAGGGGTTCTCTATAGATCAAGACATTCCTGAATTTGGTAAAACCCTGGGAGAAGAACTATTAACGCCAACACACTTATATCCTAAAGCTGTTTACCGTTGATTAAAGAAGATTTAATTAGAGGTATGGTTCATATTACGGGCGGCGGTTTCTATGAAAATATTCCTCGCGTCTTACCTACGGGAGTAACGGCAGAGGTCGATTGTGATACATGGCCTCGCCTTCCTGTATTTGAAAACTACAAGAATGGGGCAATGTAGATTGGCATGAAATGTACCGTACTTTTTAACATGGGCATTGGCATGATTCTCATAGTGGACGCTGCGGATGTGGATCGAGTAAAGGCAAATCTTGAAAGCCGTAATGAAGCGGTATATGAAATTGGTCGCATCGTTGCAGGTGAAGGACCTGTTGTTCGTAAAAGGGGCGGTATTTAATGACTAATTCCGTAGCTAAAAAAGCGTCTAGCTCTATTTGCAAGTGGTAGAGGCTCCAATGGGGAAGCCCTTATAAAGCCATGCAAGAAGGATATATTAATGGTGAGTTTGTAGTTATCATTACAGATCACGGTGATGCAGGGATTGTTGAACGTTCTAAACCTTGGAATATTCCACTCATTATCATCGAGCGTAGTGACTATGATTCTAAAGCTAGCTTTGAACAAGCCCAGTTAGATGCGTTAGAGCCCTATAAGGTAGATGGTATCGTTTTGGCTGGATATATGCGCATTGTAGGGGCTCCTTATTGATTGAGCACTATGAGCATAGGATTTTAAATATTCATCCTGCTCTATTGCCATCTTTTCCAGGACTACATGGCCATCAACAAGCTATCGATGCGGGCGTAAAAGTAACCGGTTGTACCGTTCACTTTGTAGATGCCGGTATGGATACGGGGCCTATCATCATGCAGAATACGGTTCCTGTATATCCCAGATGATACAGAGGATACCTTTGTGAACGATTATTGCCTATAGAACATAAAACATATAAAGAGGCGTTACGACTATTTTGTGAGGATGCTCACTATAAAAGGTCGACGGTTTGTACATAAAAGATTGATATAAGCAAAGGAGAGACGTTACATGATTAAAAACGCACTACTAAGTGTTTCTGATAAAACAGGTATTGTAGACTTTGCGAAAGGTTTAGTTGATTTAGGGGTAACCATTTATTCCACAGGTGGGACCCTTAAAGCTATACCGATGCAGGCATTCCTGCAAAGGCTGTAGAGTCTTTACCGGTTTTCCTGAAATGATGGATGGCCGCGTAAAGACATTACATCCTAAGGTGCATGGTGGTATTTTGGCGATTCGTGATAATGCGGAGCATCAACAGCTATGGCAGAACATGGTATTTTACCAATCGATTTAGTGGTGGTCAATTTATATCCATTCCGCGAAACCATTGCAAAACCAAATGTATCCTTAGAAGATGCTATTGAAAATATCGATATCGGTGGGCCAACAATGGTTCGTTCTGCAGCAAAAAATCATGCGTACGTAGGTATCGTAGTAAATCCAAATCATTACGATGAAATTTTAGAAATGCTTAGAACAAATGGAAAATTGACAAGAATATCGTTTTGCACTTGCTAAAGAAGCCTTTGCTCATACAGCTGCTTATGATATGGCTATTGCTAATTATATGAGTGGTGTTATTGGATGAAGGCCCTACACCTCCTGAATATTTAAGTGCTTATGAAAAGGTAATGGACCTTCGGATATGGCGAAAATCCTCATCAAAAGGCAGCGTTCTATAAAGAAATTGGCAAGGCTCATGGCATGGGGGCTTTAAAACAACTACATGGCAAAGAATTTCCTATAACAATATCGTCGATATGGAAGCTGCATGGAATATGGTATGGGAGTTTACTAATCCAGCTGCATGTATAATTAAGCATACGAACCCATGTGGTGCCGCTACTGCATCTACATTACATGATGCCTATGTAAATGCGTACGAAGCTGATTCCGTATCTGCCTTTGGTGGTATCGTAGCCTTAAATCGTGAAGTAGATGAAGTACAGCGGAGGAAATGAGCAAAATTTTCTTAGAAGTTATTATGGCACCTGCTTTCACAAAAGAAGCTCTAGATATCTTGAAGCAAAGAAAAATATTCGTCTCATCGAGTTATCTAAGCCTGAATCTGGCCAGGTAACTGTGAAAAGGTGTCTGGTGGTTTATTAGTGCAAACAGAAGACGATCTCGTAGAAGACCGCGCTAACTATAAAGTTGTTACGAAAGGTACAACCTACAGAAGAACAATGGAAAGCTCTTGAATTTGCATGGAAGCTTGTAAAGCATGTAAAGTCCAATGCTATCTTAATTTCTAATGAAAACGTACCCTTGGAGTTGGGGCCGGTCAAATGAATCGCGTAGGCTCTGCAAAAATTGCCCTTGAACAAGCCAGGGAAGCCGCAAAGGTGCTGTTTTGGCATCCGATGCATTCTTCCCCTTTGGCGATACCGTAGAAACAGCGGCAAAACATGGCATTGCAGCTATTATTCAACCAGGTGGCTCTATTCGCGATGAAGAATCTATCAAAGCGGCTGACGAAGCGGGCATTGCCATGGTATTTACAAATATTCGTCACTTTAAGCATTAATTGGTTAAGAACTTTTAGCGGATTGTTAAACACTATCAGGGTAAAATATCTATTGTATGGTCAACAATTATTGATGTTTGGAGTAAGTCCCGTTATGTGTTTATATTATTATAAATTTGATGGCGTTTGCGCCGATGGATCGTATGTGTAATCGGGCGGCGTCGTGAACATGCTATGGCGTGGCGTTTGTCCATCAGCCCGAGCGTAACAAAGGTATATGCTATTCCTGGCAGTGCGGCTATGTCAGATTGTGCAGAGCTAGTTGGCATCGATTGGCAACAAAGCGATCATTTATCCGTTTTTTGAAAGATAATCAAGTTGATTTAGTTGTTGTTGGGCCTGAGGCTCCTTTGGTAGCAGGTCTTGCAGATGTACTCAATAAGGCGGGATTCCTGTTTTTGGTCCATCTAAAGACGCCGCTCAATTAGAGGGCTCAAAGGTGTTTGCTCAAGAATCTCATGAAAAAATACAACATTCCAACTGCTGCGTATGGTGTATTCCTACAAGGTAGATGAAGCGAAAACTTTTATCGCTCAAACAGGAGCTCCGATCGTTGTTAAAGCTGACGGTTTGGCAGCAGGGAAGGGTGTTGTAGTGGCAATGACCGTCGACGAAGCGAATGCAGCCGTGGATGATATGCTCAGCGGTAATCGATTCGGAGATGCAGGCAGCACCGTTGTTATTGAAGAGTTTATGGAAGGTGAAGAGGCTAGTTTATTGCCTTTGTAGATGGCAAGACCGTAGTTCCATGATTGCCTCTCAAGATCATAAACGCATCTTTGATGGTGATAAAGGGTCCTAATACAGGGTGGCATGGGACCTATGCACCGGCCCCCGTTCTTACAGATGCATTGCGGGACGCAGCGATGAAAACCATCTTAGAACCTATGGTAGCGGCTATGGAAAAGGAAGGTATGCCATATGTGGGGCTGTCTTTATGCAGGCCTTATGATTACCAATGAAGGTCCGAAGGTGGTAGAATTTAATGCACGCTTTGGCGATCCAGAGACACAAGTGGTATTACCATTGTTTGGAAGTGATTTAGGACAAATTATGATGGCCTGTGCTACAGGTACATTACAACCTAATATGGTGAAATGGAAAGACTCTTCTGCTGCCTGTGTCATTCTCGCTTCAAAAGGCTATCCAGAAACCTCGTCTAAAGGCGATGTCATCTTAGGTGAACTTGTACAATATGATACATCCATCATTTTCCATTCTGGTACGAAGTTAGAAGGTGACCATTATGTCACGAATGGTGGTCGTGTTCTTGGCGTTGTGGGACTGGGTAAGGATTTGCGAACCGCTTTAGACCGTGCCTATGAGCGCGTTGACCATATTACATTTAAGGGCATGCAATATCGTAAGGATATTGGTGCAAAAGCTTTCAAATAATACATAATGAATATACTATATGCATATGCATACGGTGTGGGGTTTTTTATTGCCTATAATTTAGTATGTACCCGTGATATAATAATATCGATATACATAGAAACACCAATGTAGATGACATTTGGTGAAGTAATAGAGTTTTTCTTTGTAATAGCGATATACCATTATGATTTATAATAAAGAACCGTTACAACTGAATAGTCCTGTAGCCTTTTGGCTTAATTTCCCCAATGAGGAACGTGTTTTTTGGGTGGACCGGCAAAGTAATCGTATTGTTGTAGGCGCTAAACGTTAGCCACAGTTAAAGATGATGAGGACCGCCATAATTATGCGTATGTATTTTATGGGGATACTTTTTTGACACATCAAAGGACCCTAAGTGGTCGGGAATGGGGCATGAAATGATTGCGTTCACCCATTACTACATCGTAGAAAATGGAGAAGCCTTTTATTTGCATGCTGGTGAAAGTGTTAGCATCGAAGATATAGAAGTGCCTCATATTCGTCATGAATTCCGTGAAACTAATGATGATAAAGGCGGATTGGGACCGCTTGATGAATGCCATTTCAGATGGCATCGGCCGTGGAGAGATGACAAAGGTGGTCGCATCCCGTGAGGTGCAATTCACAAGTGATACACCGTTTAATGTGGCTGAGAGTATCTTGGCAACAATTTGGTTGAAAATAATCCGAACTGTTTATCTTTGGTTATGAGAAGGATGGGCGCACCTTTGTGGGTGCATCGCCAGAGATTCTGGTGCGCCATCGAAGTAGTGAAATTCTTAGTTATGCATTGGCTGGAACCGCGCCAAAGGATGGACCAAATGCGTGGACTAAGGAACAACTATTAACAGATAAGAAAAATCTCTTTGAACATAATATCGTCCGTGACCGTATCGTGAACACGATGAAGCAAATCACTCCAGACGTTACGGTGGGGAAACTGGCATTATGGAGCTAGCTCATCTCTATCATTTACGTACCATTATTACTGCAAAAGATAGCACAAAATCTCTCGTAGAATGGGCAAAATTACTACATCCTACACCGGCTCTCGGTGGTGAACCGCGAGAAAAGGCGTTGGCATTGCTACAAAAGTACGAAGCTCATGAGCGCGGCATGTACGCTGCACCATTTGGTTTTTATGAAGGATATGGGGGGATGGCATTGTTGTTGTTGCCATTCGTTCTGCCTTGATTATGGATAATATTCTCTATGCCTATGCAGGATGTGGTGTGGTTGCCGATTCTGATGCGGATGAAGAATATATAGAGACTAATAATAAAATGCGTACTATTCTAGATGCATTGTAAATGGTAAAGATCTAGTGCGAAAAATATGATGAGGAATATATCCTCATCTATATTACGGAGAAATTACATGAATGAATATATCGCCGCCTTGGTGGATGAATTCGCCCAATTAGGCATCACATATGCTGTGTTTAGCCCTGGTTCGCGCTCTACAACGATGGCCATGCTATTTAGGGAACACGGTGCTTTTGAAACCTATATGAATATTGACGAAAGGTCCGCAGGATTTATGGCCTTAGGCATCGCAAAGGCCCATAGAAAGCCTGTAATTCTCGTGTGTACGTCGGGCTCAGCGGTAGCACATTATATGCCGGCTGTACTAGAAGCACAATATAACGGTGTACCCTTGATCATTTTATCCGCAGATAGGCCTCACACATTGCAACATGTAGGGGCTCCACAAACGGTGATCAACAAAAAATATTTGGTACAGCTGTTATTATTACGAGGAATTGGCAGTACCACAACAGAGCATTACTATACATATCCGCGCCTAGTAGCTCGTAAAGGCTTATATGAAGTCTATGGATGTGAAAAGGGGACCCGTGCATATTAATGTACCGCTCTTTGAGCCATTGGTACCGGAGTTGGATAGGAAACATTTTTGAATGTGGCAGGCAACCATTTTCTGTTGTTCCGGCTGCTATTCAGCCAAGTGATGCATGCACTATCTATGACCTCCTTGCGAATAAAAAGTGCTTATCTTAGCGGGGCCAAGTACGAATCTTGAGGATACCGATGCCATTCTTGGTCTATCTAATATATTCCATGCGCCAATATTGGTGATCCATTGTCCAATATGCGCGTGTTTATGATGAACGAGTCATTCCAATCTTATGATGTTACTTTCACAAAGAGGTGTATAATACATTGCGACCAGATTGCATTTTAAAATTGGTCAGATGGTCGTATCTAAACGCGTTCAGCAGTGGGTGGCATCCATGCAACTATATCCCAATGCGTATATCTGTTTGCCCAAATGGTTATACAAACCCTGCAGGAAACACGACCCTCTTTGGCAAGATGGGATAAGGTTTGGTTGATGCACTGAAAATCCAGATGGACTCGATGCTTCATGTAATGGCAAATGAGGTCCATGCAGAAGCATCGCTGATGAGGAATTCAATTCAGCTGATAATGGCTATTTGGCTACGTGGATAGATGCAGTTTGGTGTAGGCTGGTAAAACAACTCGATACAGTAGCTAGGGAACAAGAGCTATTTGGAAGGATATACGATTCATCTCTTACAAGCAATTGTTTCCGAATAATAGCCAACTTGCTGGTTGCCAACAGTATGACCATTCGAGATATGGATTATTTCTGGGCTCAATCGTCCAGTGCCGTTCTTTAGTAACCGTGGTGTTAACGGCATCGATGGTACCGTTTCTACGGCCCTGGCATAGCTACTACTGGTGTTTCGACTGTATTGCTTACGGGGATTTAACATTCTTTCACGATTTAAATGGTCTTGCTGTAGCGAAAACGCATCCGTTAAATTTAACTATCATTGTTCACAATAATGATGGAGGCGGCATTTTTGAATATTTGCCACAAAAGGGAACACCGCATTTTGATTACCTATTTAGCTACCGCACAAGGCTTAGACTATAGTGGTCTTGCTACACTATATGGTATCGACTTTGTACGCGTTGCCAATAATGATGAATTGGAAAATGCGTTGCAAAACGATGTAGGAACAGCAGGTGTTCACGTCATTGAAATCCCACATCTAAAGAATATAGTCGGAAGTTACATAAGAAATATACGAAAATTCCTACAAATAAGGAGGAACGACTATGAGCCAATATTTTTGCAGTATTATAGATAATGCTTTTATACAATCCGGCACTTCGCATGTATGTCGATCTTGGTGAGTATCGATATGGTTTGACTGTGGTTGGCGCCGGTAAACCCTTGTGTGTTTACATGGTTTTCTGAGTCTGGTTATACCTGGGATGGCATCGTTGTGCCAGGCTATCAACGTTATCCGTATCGATACGATCGGACATGGAGATTCGGATATTCCTGAGGATGAGACCGCCTTTTCCATTCCTACTATGCTCAACGATTTGCATACGGTAATTTCTCCGTGGCTGGTGAAAGCTATTCTCTCATGGGATACTCCATGGGGGCACGATTAGCTTTACTATATGCTCTTGAGTATAGTTCTGAAATTGAAAAACCTCATCTTAGAAAGTGGTTCTGTTGGGATTGAATCAGAGGTAGAGCGACAAGAGCGTAAAGCTGCTGATGAACAATTAGCAGTTCTATAGAAGATAATGATGGAGAGTGGTTTTTGCTAAATGGGCTGACATTTCTATTTTTGAAAGTCAACATCAGCTTTCACCAGTTGTACAAGATAAGTTGTTTCAACGTCGGTCCCATAATAGTCCTTATGCATTAGCCTGCTACATTGCGTGGCTCGGGGCAGTGTAATGCCCTATGTGGGTCATCGCTTACAAGAATATCCATGCCATCTTTATATATTAGTGGCGCACTAGATACAAAATATACTACAATAGGAAGAACTGTTTAGTAATATACCAAACTGTGAACATGTCATCGTCAATGGAGCGGGACATAATGTACATTTAGAAAAGCCTGGTCCGTTTATGACGGCCTTAGCAGATTTTTATATAAGGAAAGGTAACATCCATGAGCAAATTTGATTGGAAAGTATTGGATCGTAATTATGAAGATGTAATTTACGAAACCTATAATGGTATTGCAAAAATCACGATTAATCGCCCAGAAGTGCGCAACGCATTTCGCCCTAAAACCGTAATTGAGCTTATTGATGCATTCACAATTGCTCGCGACGATGCAGAAATCGGCGTTATTATCTTGACTGGTGCTAACCACGGCCAAGGTGAAGATAAAGAGGCATTCTGCTCTGGCGGTGACCAACGTGTGCGCGGCAATGGTGGTTATGTAGGCGATGACAATATTCCTCGTCTTAACGTACTTGACTTGCAACATTTAATCCGCATCATTCCAAAAACCTGTTATCGCTATGGTAAATGGTTTTGCCATCGGTGGTGGACATGTATTGCACATCGTATGCGACCTTACCATCGCTTCTGAAAATGCAAAATTCGGTCAAACAGGTCCTCGCGTAGGTTCCTTCGATGCTGGTTATGGTGCTGGCTACTTAGCACGCATGATTGGTCACAAACGCGCTCGTGAAGTATGGTTCCTTTGCCGTCAATACACGGCTGCGCAAGCTTATGAAATGGGCATGGTTAACTGCGTGGTACCATTCGACAAATTGGAAGAAGAAACAGTTCAATGGTGTAATGAAATTTTGGCATTGTCCCCAATGGCATTGCGCATGTTAAAAGCATCCTTCAACGCAGATACTGATGGCCTTGCAGGTTTACAACAATTTGCAGGCGATGCAACATTGATGTACTATACAACAGATGAAGCTAAAGAAGGCCGTGATGCGTTCAAAGAAAAACGCAAACCAGACTTCAAACAATTCCCTAAATTCCCTTAATCGGAATATGGTTATCAGTCCTTATATATGGACCTGAACCCTTTACATAATAAGCAGTGCGCCTCTATATGAGGCGCCTTTCTTATACGTATATGTTTTTTATAGTATTATGGCTAGCTAAGAGGTGAGATGATGGAATGGTTACGATATGGAAAACAGTACTATCCGAATCGTATATGTATGAATAATTACACCTATCAGGATATATATAGTGCTGTTGTGAACGTGGCGACGCGATTACAAACACTGGCAGATACACGTATCGCTATAGTGTCGGATAACTCTGTAACAATGGCCGTTTATCTCTTGGCCGCCATGCTAGTCCGCAAAGAGGTACTCTTATTAAATGTTCATCTTACAGCGGGCGAAATAGAAAATCAGTTATGCCAATTGCATATTACAACCGTGTTACACAGTGCTAAGCGATGTGGCCAAGTACCTAAATCGGTAACGTCTATGGAGTTCGAATCTATGGAGTCTATGTTGCATAATGAGGAAAAGGATATTTTGATTGGATTGTTAATGATAATGATATAGCAGCTATCATGAATACCAGTGCTACAACGGGGCAGTTTAAATCAGTGCCACTTCGTTGGAGTCAAATTAAGGCGCATGTACAAGCATCACAAGAGGTGCTTGGTAGGTCTGAACAGGACAATTGGCTCATGGTATTGCCCTTATTTCATGTGAGTGGCTTATCTATTTTGATGCGATCACTCTACAATGGAACCGCAATGACAATCATGGAATCCTATGACGAAGAACAAGTGTTTGCAATATATTCATGATGGTCGCATTAACATGATGTCTCTGGTACCTACCATCTTAAAAATTTGGAACCTCGCATTACACACCATCAATTGCGTGTCATTTTATTGGGCGGTGAGTTTTATACCAAGACCTCTAGTTGATGCATGTGTGGAGAAACAACTTCCGATTTATAAAACCTATGGTATGACAGAGACCTTTAGTCAAAGCGTGACAATGCCTGTATTATCCAATCTAAACAAACTAGATTCAGTAGGTAAACCCTTGCCAGGTATGACCGTACATATTGCAAATCCTGATGCGGATGGGGTAGGGGGAAATCCATTTGAATGGCCTCATGGTCATGAGTGGCTATATCAATCGCGAACCGATTCATGGCGATTTTAATACCGATGATATGGGTTATGTCGATGAAGATGGTTTTTTATACATTTTAAATCGCCGTACAGATTTGATTATTTCTGGAGGCGAGAATATCTATCCGAAGAGAAATTGAAGATACTGTGTATGCTATGCAAGGTGTGAAGGAATGTGCGGTTATTCCTGTAGCCGATACGAAATGGGGACAGGTGCCGCACTATTATTCCTTGCTTTTGATGATATAGACACTATCAAATGATTATAGAAATGATCGGTACGAGACTATATTTGCACATACATTGGCCAAATACAAGGTGCCTAAATACATTACAATTATGGATGCATTGCCACGTAATGGGACAGGTAAGATTATGCGTAAGTCGTTGGCCTCCCATCTCGACATGACTGCGTCAAATGGAGGTTCTCATGAATGATGTATTGAACTTTAAATCCATAACGACGTATCGTGTGGCTTTGCCGTTAAAATTTGAATTTAAAACGGCTAAGGGTACTGTTCGTGTTCGTGAAAGTATCATCGTTCGTATCGAGGATCAACAAGGCTATGTTGGATACGGGGGAATGTGTCGCTTTCACAGACCCTTTTTATACGGCGGAAACTGTTGATTCCGCATGGAAACAATTGGTGGATACCTATATTCTAGAGTTGCGCTTGATGCGGCCAAAACCATTAATGGCCTATATTCGGCAGTTACAATTTTGGTTAAAGCGCGACAATATGCCCATGACGATAGCAGGCCTTGAAAATGCTTTAATTAATCTAGACTGCAACCGAAAAGGCGCGAATTCTGTGTCGTATATCATGGGTCAGTCCTTGGAACCTACCATTTCAAACGGCATCGTCATTGGTGACGTGCCCATGGATAAACTATTAGACATCGTGGAACAGCATGTATCTAATGGCTGCAAACGAATTAAACTCAAGGTTTCGCCTCGTGATGGTTATGAACGGACACGACTTGTGCGTGAAGCCTTATCCAGAATTAGCCTTAGCTGTTGATGCTAATCAAAGTTATACCTATGACCACTGGAAATGGTGGCTGCCTATAATGATTTGCATTTGCTCTGCATAGAGGAAACCCTTTAGCATGACGAATTTGACCACCTATAAAGCGTGGAAGGAATCGTTGCCTAATTGGCCTATTACGACCTCTATTTGTTTAGATGAGTCGATTTTATCCTATGATGACTTATCTTATGCAATCGAGCATAGATTAATCGATGTACTCAATGTGAAAGTAGGTCGTCTTGGGGCTTAATACAGACGCGAGCCGCTATTTTACGATGTCGCGAAGCAGGTATTCCTTACTGGATTGGTAGCATGGTTGAATCAGGAATCTCAAAGATATTACATGTTCAACTTGCTGCCTTAGGTGATACCTATATGGCAGGGGATTTATCCGATTCTAGTCGCTATTTTGAACATGACTTTATCAATCCAGAAATTTCATTTACCAATGGGTCCATGCAGGTGCCTAATGGTGCTGGTCTTGGCGTTGATGTATTGGATAATCGTATTGAAGAATATACAGTGGAGAAACGAACACTATGACAATGATAGACGCATTACAAATCGATTGTGTAGAGCTAACTGGACCTACCAGTGGGCAAGGGGTGATGCATTTAACTAGTTATCATGCGCAGCCACAAGGCTATCTCAATGGCGGAGCTACCTTGGCCTTTGGTGAAATTTTATCGGGGATGATCAGCAATCAACTGATTCGAGATGATCAATTTGCTGTAGGTCAATCGGTAACCGCAAATCACATGCGACCTATGAAAGCAGAAGGCGATTTGATTGCTAAAGGACAGCTACTCTTACAAGGGAAAACATCTCATGTTTGGCGCTTTGATATGTATGATGAAAGCCATCGCTTGATATCTCAGGTTACCGTAACCTGTGC